>ERZ1034375.16-NODE-16-length-138075-cov-7.955398_pt1 | contig 138075 bp, 135 predicted proteins | sample MGYA00520585_ERZ1034375 | MGnify/ENA primary metagenome ERZ1034375 (study PRJEB33736, sample SAMEA104288463) | Azolla filiculoides | biome: Urban; feature: water surface; material: ditch water | place: Netherlands | collected 2014 ... | reverse complement strand
AGGCCAGCAGCCGATTCAGCTGAATTGGCGTTAATAAATCTATAATCGGGCGAAATGCTTCGCTCAAAAGTTACCATTTTTCCCCCGAGACCGGATGGTTTATACTATTTAAACTGTACTTTGCGCTTCCGTTTCAGATGATAATATTTTTATACATGAAGTGCCTGTTATTTTTCAGTATTAGACGAACTCTACCGAATTGTCACTTCAAATCTTACCAAAAGGTTAATGGCGACGCTTTCCGAGGCCCGACCCAAACTTCACCATTTAGCCAAGCGTCTGATTTTCCTTCGCATCGCACAAATTTTTATCTGCATTATCAGAGTCACGCACTCAAGTGTGCAGCTTAATAAACAAAGTTACACACATGTGCGCGTGGAGCGCCGCGCCCGTTTGCATGCGAGAGAGTTGCTCTAGCCTGGATTATTCGCCCTCTTGGCCACAATGCATATGAACCGACGCTAAACGAGAGTACCACCGGATCTATTTAACCGCATACGACCTTCTTCAATCGCAGGAGGCCACATTTATCATTGGGCCACGTCATCCCGATGAAGTGCCACAAAGCCTAGGTTAGACTAAACACGGGGTCCCAAAGGTTGGAAGAGGCTAAATGGCACCATGTTTCGGAGATAGATTATCCATCGATTGCGCCGCCAAGTTGATTTATTTATCCTGCATAGCTACTCAGCAATGTTGAATGATCGCAAAAGAGGGCTGGTAGCTGTCAATTCAGCGCGTTTGGCCTTGTAGAAAAGCAACTTTGACCAGATTCCGCTATAAGCAAATTGGGGTTGCCATCCTCACGCGCGGGTTGTCGGCTGCAAACAAAAGGGACCTATATGATGCGTACAATATTTTTCTGGATACTTCTAGTATTCGGAATTCTTCTAGTATCGGCTTCTACAGCAATTATTATTTATAATTTCAATATCTGGGGGACGCCAATCCCCGGACGGTCAGGAGAAGTATATGCGTTTCCAACTCAAGCAATAGCATTGATGATTGTTTGCGAGTTTTTCGGATTTGCATTTATGGTATTAGCTTTAATACTTCGACGCGAATGGAATTTAAGATTTAGATAAATATAACTGATTTCTAAGAATTATTCTTAATGAGTTCCTGAAGAAACGGCCTAGCTTCTTCAGGAACCATACTCCAGTTGCAATTTATATCACGCTCTATAGAAAATATAGAACCATTGTCCAAAATGAAATCATTCAGCCACTTTGAAAAATCTGATTTGTATTCACCTTTTGCAATCCACGTGGTGGCCTGTACCAACAACATCGCTGGCCGACCAGCCCAATACATTTTAGATCCCGTAGCTCGCTTAAAATGAAGTTGGCATCCATATCTACCTGAAGTGTTTGGTTGATCGGTGGTTACAGATACCAACCTCGAATGTTTCGATGTCAAGATCAGAGCCTCAGCTGGAACATCCGCGACCAGGCCCAGAAAACTGGCTGCTGTGTTGGCATCGATTAACACTCTTGCGTGCTCACGCCGAGCAATCGCATTTATGTAATGCACTGGGTGAAGCAAGTGTTTTAGGTTCCCCTCCTGCCCATTGGATGCCAGCCCAAATAGCCCTCGATGCAATCTGCGAATTGATTTTTGGCTCAAAAGACGTTGTAATGCCTTCTCGACCGCAAACCGGCTCGATATGTCTAGGAAGTCATGCGCGCTCCATGCCATGATCTCGGGATTTCCTGATATTCGCGTAAGAATCTGATTAGGCGTGTCTGTGTAGATTGATACCATCTTCGAGCTTCCGACTTTTGACCAACACTCAGCTTTTTGCGGGCTTTTTCACAACGCTCTTGGTATCCAAGTGCCTCTCCAAATTTATAGAGAAACTTGGCACTGGAGCTTGAATGTCGATTTGACGATCAGTGTTATCCTTGGCTTGGGTTAGCGTTTAAATGCAAAAAAGTGGCAAAGTCGGTATATATAATCGCTCGGAATTCGCTAGTCGGCTGCGAACGCTTATAGGGGGGGAAAGCAACCGTCGCTTTGCCAAGCGGTCGGGACTAACCGTCACAAGTGTTAACAATTATTTAAACGGGCAGATTCCTGGAATTGACAAGGTCATTGCAATCTCAAATGCGACAGGAACATCGCTCGAGTGGTTGGCAAGCGGGAGCGGCGGCGACAGAAACGGAGAATTGTGGAACAAACATCCCTCCATTCATGATGCTTTCGAGTGCAATCATCTACATTATCTATGGGTTAAAGTCAGTTTCGATAACATGGAACCCACTTTAATGCGCCGTTCCTGGGTGGTCGTCGATCGAGAATTTTCGACGCTCATTGACGGCTCCATTTACATATTTTTTCTGGGTGGCGACGTCTTAGCGCGTCGCGCGCGCATCGGTCCAAGCGGTCAAATTGAATGGCAAAACGACAACGCTGTTTACACCAATGAAGTTTACGATGATAGCGCGAACGAGTATTTGGTCAATACAATAGGGCGCGTAGTAGCGGTGTATGAACGACATTGGTAAATTCTCACAATTCGTAGTATTTTGTCGCATATTTTTTGGAAGAATTCTGTGTTTTTGAAATTAAAATCAGCAGTAACAATTTTTCAAAAATTATTGATATAATTTATAAATCAGGGACGTGAGAGCATATCCAATATTTTATAATATATTTCTAGAAAGTGACCTGCCACTGAAGTTTCATCCGACTGCGATTAGAGCCTCGGGGGGTTTTGAGGTGCTCCCCGATTTTGGACCGCCGGGCTGGGTAATTTCCCAGGCTATCTGCTCGTGGCGGACCGGATGCGCCTGAACCATTCATCAGCGATATCGGCGGCATATTGCCGATCGAGCTATGGGGTCGAACCTCGTTGTAGCCTCTACGCCAATCCTCCATTTTCTGACGGGCGTCGTCAAGCGTCAGGAACCAGTGCTGGTTCAGGCATTCCGCACAAAACTTGCCGTTGAAGGACTCGATATAGGCGTTGTCGGTGGGTTTGCCCGGCCGCGAGAAGTCGAGCGTGGCATTGTTTGCATAGGCCCAGAGATCGAGGTCCCGGGAGACGAATTCACTGCGGTTATCAACCCTAATGACCTTCGGATAACCGAGCTGGCGACAGACTCGTTCTAGCGTCTGAACGACATTTTCCCCGCGATAGGAGAACCGCGGATCGGCGGCCGACGCAAAGCGCGAGTGGGTGTCGACGATCGTCAGGATCCGCAGTTTCCGGCCCGTTGCGAGCTGGTCGTGCACAAATTCCATGGCCCAGACCTGATTGCCTTGGGTCGCATCTGTTCGCTCCTCTCTGAGCTTTGCTCTGACCCGACGCTTGGGTGTCATGTTTCGAAGCTAGAGACCCAACTCATTATAAAGCCTTCTTGTTCTCATCATGTTGATTGGCCATCCCTCTCTTTGCAGAAGCACGTGGACACACCGATATCCATAGCGGACGCGGGCCTCGCAGATCTCCTTGGTGCGGTTCTTGAGCGGTGCCTGCTCGCCGCGCTTGCCTTTGTAGGTGTAAATGGACCCGTCGATCCGCCGGGCTGAACACGCCTTGCGAACCGATACCTTCCAGGTCTCCCTTACCTCATCGACCAGTCGGCGAGCAGGCTTCCGAGCTTTTTTGAAAGCACATCCTGAAGCATGGCCTTGTCCAGGCTGAGGTCGGCAACCAGCCGCTTGAGCTTGGCGTTCTCTTCTTCAAGCTGGCGTAGCCTCTTGACCTCAGACGGCATCAGGCCTGCATAGCGATTGCGCCAGTTGTAGAACGCCGCCTCGGAAATCCCCGCCTTTCGGCAGACCTCGCCAACGGCTGTCCCGTCCTCTGCCTGCTTCAAGACAAAGGCGATCTGCGCCTCGGAAAACTTCGATGCTTTCATGGAACTCTCCTTCTCCCGGTCACAGGATCATAATTGGAAAATTCCAGCTTCAAACGGTCCAATTTAGCGGGGTACGTCAATCAAAACAAAACTGATTTGGGAACCCGACACGATTCAGAAAATGCTGAAATGCTCTAGAGGTCGAGGGAAGACACCAAAAGTCGCGATGCCCTGAAGACCATTGCGACGTACACAATTATCCACGACACAATTCTCATCATGACAGAACTAAACTATTGTTCATCATTAATGCGCTTCTTTCATGGCGAAAATGTTATCGAACATACCGAAAAAAATCCGCAAAGCCGATAATCAGAAAAATCTCTCCCAATAATCTAGCGCGTAGAATTTGATATTCTGTACGAGACACTAGACCTCTTTTTAAGATCGACCTCCAACCTCAATAAATATTTCTCTCCATTAGCTTCCATGAATACGTTGCTTCCGTTAGTCTTAAGCTTCACATTCTCATTCATGGCTCGTTGAATGAATTGCTCGAATTTATATTCATCGGATAGAAAATCCTGTCCCAAGAGCCAGACTGCGGCCGTTCCTACGCCGTTCGAGTGAGTTCTGGAATGCGTCGCTGTCAATCTAAGAGCATTATTCGCCAGTCCGTCATTTATTAAGCGAAACTTAATTGGGATCCCACCATCGTTCCAAGCAGCAAGAGGCCGAATTGCCAATGCCGCAGCACCCCTTCGAACCACTAACGTGGAACCGGTATTTATTGGAAGCGATTCTGCTTTAAATTCTCGGAAATCAAATCTGGCTATCTGCTGCCAGGCAATCTTAGACGTAGACCCGACCATCACCGTCAAGTCCCGAATTCTGATACTAGAATGCTTGCCCTTATCGAGGAAAATTCTAGCTCGAAGGCGCGTGGCCCCCAGAGGCGCAGTCGCTCTCACTGAAATGCGTCCAAAGCCTATCCTATTCCCTTCGCCTGCATCAACACTCTGACTCCAGATGATGTTTCCGCTTCCATCTTCAAAATCTAGGTGCAAGGAGAACCCCTTACCTAAGACATCAGCTGAGAAAACATACTCCTGTCCGAACTTCGAAGGAAACGACTGGCTCAGACCCAATCCAACTTTACTACTCGAATTCGACATTAGCGCTAACACGCGGCCGCCGATATCCTTTTCTATAGAAAGTGAAGTATTATCGCCATCCAATATAGTATCCAACTTCCATTTGCTAGTTGAACTAAATATGGGCAGCCGTCTACCATCGATAAAGTACTCAGCGTCCGCGGGTAAAATCATAGTAGTCTCTAGGGACGAATCCACTTTGGTTTCAGCCGTCCCGGATGTCAGATAAAGCACTTCAGGACCGGCTTGTACTGAGGCAATAAACGGTCGCAGGTGCAAAGACTTCAGATGACCAGATCCTGGTTCAAGTATTTTTTTTAGCCCGTAATAGTCACCCCTCCCATCCATAAACATGCTTATTGTTGGAACATCTGCACCAGCTCCTAAATTTGCAACAAGCGTATTATCGTGGGCGCTGTACCCGCTCGATGCCGAACCAATGTATAGATTTTTGCTCCAGTAGCTAGAAATCCTACCCGCACTACCGACGCGTTCGATCATGAAGCGCGGTAAACCACTTCCTTTGATCCTATTTGCGACAGCTGAGGGAGGGGAATACGCATATGCCCCGAAGGGTCCATCTACGACGCTCCTCTCCTTACGCCAGCCGGCTCTAGATACTTGATTGTCAATTGGCCCAGTATTGTAGAGACGATCGTAGTCACGACTATGTGGCCCACCGAGACGGGCCTGTGGTGCAAACCAATGTTTTGCGACGTCTAACCACAATAAATCCAACGCTTTCCTCGCCAAGGCTTTCGAGCTGAGGTCATTCGAAAGATTTTCAATTAGAGATAAGTTCTCCAGGTCAATAGCAGTATATGTAGGGCTCAAATATTCATCTGTTCCATCCACAGTGGAGCGCGAAATCCACTCTTTAAGCCGCTGGCGCCCAGAGCTTTGCAATTTCTGATCTCCTAGTGCTTCCCCAAGCAATATTCGATTGCAGATATTCATCAGAAATATGTTCGTATATTTTATACTTATTTCATGCCCATCGATCGCTCCCCTTGAGTCAGCAAGTGCGCGGTACACCTCTTCAACTTGTTTTCCGCTCATCTTATTTCGATATAATTTCCAGATCAACAATAAGTGCCTGATCGAAAACTCAACACCATTCAAATCTAAAACTCTATCGTCGTCCGTGTACCATTTAAAATTTCCGTATGTTTTACTATTTTTCGATGTATCCTGCAGTGAAAGTAGGGCTTCCAAGGCCAAAGATGAATTGTATGTACTTTTATTCAAAGCAAAACTATTTAAAGATATGGTCGCCAATATATCCCACGGAGTATGCTTTCGCACAACTCCGTTGGCAAGAAACCTCATCAAAAGAATTTCAGTTTCTTGCGCGAGACGGGTAACTTCCTCTTTTGTTGGCTTCCAAAGCTCCGATGATTGCGCCTGCGCAATGTTGGCATAAGCTAAAAGAGCGACCACTATAAGCCTGCCGATTGGACGCAATTTCATCTCCATATTAGCACAAATTTAGATACTCTGATTCGAGCGCAATGGAGCAGAGACGCATTGCGAATTTGGGGATTTTGTGACGCCAATCACCACCTTGGTCGCTGAATTGTTTCAGGACTAACAAGTTCGATTGCCGCTAGAGGCATCGAACAACCTGGCATCATCGCGCATGAATTAGTTGAGCAGATGCGTAATCCGGTAACAGTGGGATGGCAGCGCAAGGCCAGCGCCCGCGCCAAATTGGGCATTCTCATGAAACGCATTCTCAAGAGGTTCGGTCATCCGCCGGATCTTGAGCAGGAGTGAACTGATGGGGTGGATGCCCCCTCCGGTCGACATCCACCCCATCAGTTCATATTACCAACATTACTCCTAACCACTTAGCTAATTGGGGGGGGCATGTCCGGGCCTTTCGGGGGCTAATTCAGCAGCGATATTGTACTGAGCAGGGATAAATCACCATTGCAATCAGCGGGCATTAGCTCATAACTACTCCTATCAGTTGTGGGGAAACTGCCATGAAGCAAGAATTTGAGGGGTTTTCTGCTTATATCCGGTCGGCCTCGACCACCGATGCGCGCATGATCATGATCCGCGCCTGGGAATTTCAGAAACGGTTGCGCTCGCGCGTGGTTCCCGATGATTATACCGAGGGTGCCCTGTTCGGCATGCTGGACTGCATCATCGAGCTTGCGCGCGTATTGACCGCGCCCGGCCCTGTCGTCCGGTTTTCCATTGCCAAGCGGCGCTACCGCGCCCATGAGGCCGTTTTGGCCCTGCAGGACGAACTGCGCCGGCAAATGAACGAGGATGAGGAGGACGGACCCGAGGTGTCGTCCGCCGTGTCTCCATCAGTGCAGCCGGTCGCGGTCAGGCGCGCGGGATGATGGCTCGGAAGCGGAGGCGGTGTCTCCGCCGGGCGTGATACGGTTTTCCGGCACCATCTGGCGGATCAGCTGCAGGGTTGCGGCAGGCGGCGTCTCGCGCAGGCATTCGGCGCGGATACGGGCAAGAATCAAACGCTTTTCGGCGGCGGACATCGGCACGGTGAGTTTCCCCTGGGGCGCAACTTTAGAATTTGTCGTGACGCGTATAAACCACATGCGTTTATGCGTCTTGCCTAATATTAATGTTTAAGCGTGAATCTGGTGTTTTTCGAGGCAACGTCCGGTGGTTCTCGCTCGAAACAGGGGATAGCTTTGATTGAGTGCAAGGCTGTCGATTTACAATCTATAGTCACCTTCCTACACTTTCCGGAGCTTTGAGAGCGTGGGGGATACGATGATAAAAGCTTGGTTCCTGTCGTGCATTCTAGTGACCGGTTTTGGGGCGATGGAAGCCCATGCCGGGAGTTTCGACCTTTGCCCCAAACCAACCGGGCCCGGTTATGAAGCGGCGGCAACAGCCCTTTTCAACTGTCCGAGTTCGCTACCTTTAAAAGGTGCGGACGGCGAACGGAAATTCCAGCTCCACTATGACTTTCCGGCCACTTTGCCCGACAACACAAAGTTGCCATGGCTTGCAATCGATCCATTCAAGGATCCGGGCGGCTACATGCAGTCCCTTCTGACCTATGTGACCAAGGTCAACGCCAGACCCGAGATTGACTGGCGCATCGAAGACAACAAGCAGGAAGAATGGTGTGATGCCCCGTGGTTCTTCATGCTGCGCGAGCCCCTCCATGGCATGACCAGCGAGCGCTGGTCGCGCCCCAAGGAACTCCATGAACTGCAGACCGACTGGCAACAGACCTTTGCCGTCGGGATCTACAATGATGTCGCCTGTTACGGGTTCGGACAGATCTGGGGCAATCCCGCATACCCGAAGACCAAGGACTTCAAGTTCGCCGAAGGCGCGTTGGCCATGAAGATGCTCTTCACCACGGCAACCCCATCCATGGTGCCGTACCTCACGGGTTCGAAAGAATGGAATGTCGCGGCCAACAAAGACGGCAGCACCCGCATCATGCGGTTGTTGCAGATGGATTTCTCCGTCAAGGACAAGCGCTCGCCCAACGGCTGGTTTTTCGGAACCTTCGTGTATGATGCCATGCATCCCGGTGACACGCCCTATGACCGAATGATTCCAGTCGGTTTGATCTGGGGGAGCGATCCAGACCTGAACGCCAATGCCTATTTGCAAAACGGGGTCAGCGCCAAGGAAGGCTGGATGAACCCCGTCGTGTCCGAGATGTTCTACCCCCTGCCCCGTCACACCCTCGGGCTCTTTGGGCGCGTCAATGGGCCTGTCGACAATCCAAACTCCGCCTGCATCACCTGTCACCAACGCGCCAATGACTGGGGTGTGGCAGTTCCCGATGGCTCACCGCAGGCCAAACAGGCCGCAATCCTGATGCCAGACGTTCCCGCCGACCCCTACGACGATGCTGCGGTGAAGGCCTACTTCCGCAATATCGGCTCCAACTCACCCGTGCCGGACACGCAATCCCTCGATTACGTGCTGCAGGTCTCCAAGGGTATCGGGGCTTTCCGCAACTGGGTCGCAAGCGATTATCCTGACTATGCATCCAAAACCAGCGATGTCCCGCCCTACCCCTTCAAGGACGGCGCGAAGGCCAAAGCGATGTTGAAGTCGTTGCCGAAGCCCCCCGGCAACGCTAAGGTTGATGGCAGTCCCAACGATCCCACCGGGGATCTGTTCAAGCGGTGAGCCATTCAGCCGGCCTGCCGCGCATTAGAAACGAAGCGCGGCAGGCAACATGCTCACGTTGAAAGTCTTCGGCAGGTTCCGGCTGACGGACGCGACAGGCACTGACCTCACCCCGAAAGGGGTCAAGACGCGGGGTCTGGTTGCCTTGCTTGCGCTCTCGGAAGGTCATGTCCGCCGCCGCGCATGGCTGCAGGACAAGCTCTGGAGCGACCGCAACAACAAGAACGGTGCCGACAGCCTGCGCCAAGCCCTCATGGAATTGCGCCGCGCGCTTGGTGACCAGGCGCATGTGCTCAAAGCCGATCGTGAGACCGTAGGGTTTGATCCAGCGCATTTCAGCCTGGAAGACAATCGTCCGACATATTCGGGCGGTGCGGCTCAAACAGAAGATATCTTCACAGATCTCGCCATTCCCGATCCCGAATTCGAAGACTGGATAAGGGATCAGCGACAGCATCTCGTTGCCAGGTCAAAGCCATTCCAAGGTCTTCACCGCGCACCGACCGTAGGCAACGGCAGGCCCGCCATTGTGTTTCGGATTGAAGGAGACGGAAGTGTCCGCAGTGCCGCTCTTGCCAGCGAGCTCGTGTCACTTGCGACCGCCTCGCTACTGGATTTTGCGGACTTCCAGGTTTACCAGGAGGGTCGGCAAAGCGGTGATGGCAACCCTGTGCCCAAGACCGGGTTGCTCGTCCGCGTTGGCCTCACAACCGAATTCAATCGCATCGTCTGTGTCCTTTCCATCGAGCATCCGTTGACCGGACGCGCCTTCTGGACACGACGGATCGCAAGCGTGCCGGGTTCACCCGACGACGCCTTCCAGTTCCCCGTCAGCGCAGAGATCGTTGAAGCAGTCCTCATGACCTTGCGCCGGCATGGCGACGATCTGGATATGCCCGACGGCCCTGCATTCTTTGCCGCAACTGCGCAAAGCCTCACGTTCCGATTTGACCAGCAAAGCCTGCGGGAAGCCGACCGTTACCTCCAACACGCATGGGCGTGGGAGCCCCGCCCCCAATATCTGGCCCAACGCGCTTTTGTGCGCCTCCTCGCGCAGTTCCAGCACCGCACCGATGCGTTTCTGGATGATCAGGTTGATGTTGCCACACTCGCAAAAGAGGCGATCCATGCGGCACCCGACAGCCCGCTCATACTCGGCGTTCGCGCCCATATCGAATATCTGAGCGGCGGCTCCCCCCGCACCTCGCTCCAGCTCGTGGAGCGGGCAATCGACCTTGATCCCCTTAACGCCGTAAACCACGCGATCCTTTCCAACACCCAACTGGTACTTGGTCAGTATACGGAAAGTCGCGCGTCATCCCTGAAGGCGCTGATGCTCGCGGGTACGGCCGAACACCGCGCCTATGTCGCATTCTTCTGCTGCATGGCCTCGGCAGCTGTCGGCGACTATCGTGATGCGATCGACCACGCTGAAGCCGCGCTCGTTCTCAGACCGCATTTCCGGGCGCCGTTGCGTTACCTCGTCGCCCTCTACAAACACGAGGGCCTTGCGGGACCGTTTAACCACTACCTGCAACGCCTGAAGGAATTGGAACCCGACTTCCACATCCGGCGGTTCCTCGATGCGGACTATCCCGTCACCACCATGCGCCGCATTCCCTTGATCGAGGCCATTGCCTCCTGACGACCGGTTTGCGGTGAATTCACGCTGGATTCACGGGCGGCTGGTTGGTTCTGCGTGTCAAGCGCAAGGGGGCGATCATGACACACAAGGAAAGCATCGCAACGCATCTCATGCAAGCATTGAGCCTGGCATCCGGCCGGGAAACGCCGGTCCTGACCTATCTCATTGAAATGGCTTTGCTCGAGAATGAAGCTCAGGGGGATGACACGTCACCGGTCGATAAGTCTGCTGTTTTCTTAAAGCCGGCTCGAAGGTCACATTTGACGGTCGTTAAAACCGTATAATTGACCTTGTTCTTTGAGATGTCGCCAGTTCCATGGCGACAAAATCCGAAATTTCTCGCCGTATAAATATTTCAATTGTCTCAAAGAGGTTACCGGTTCGCGATACTTTTTGTCGGTAGGATTTTATCGTCTCTTGCGTCGCTGCGATGTTGGTTTCCTTGCGGATCTGAGCCGGTTGGGGGTGCGGACGAAAACTTGGACCACCAAGGAGGTAGTTCATTTATTCTTACGCAGATAGACTTCGGGCCGTTGAGCTGTATATCCGGCTTGGCAAGCGGCTTAACGCGACCATTCGGCAGCTAGGCTATAGGCCCGATCTAATCCTTAGCATCCACGACCACTCTAGCTTAAGGCAAGCTAGTAGGCGGCCGCAAATCCAACTCCGCGATCAATTTCAGGTGGACCGACACCAAAATCTTCGAACGAAGCGAACGCCGGCGCTCAAATTTCGCGCTTAAGCCTCATTTGACCTCTGATGGCGTTCAATTTCATAATTGAGAGGAAGGATGCCGATATGCAGAAAACAACGCCAAATCTATGATCGGCGTGATATAACGCCACAATTACAGGTCATTTTTTCTACGTCTTAGTCAGGGCAACTTTTAGGCCCCCAAGCGGGGAGGATTTCCAGCAAAGTTGACATTTCGACCAAAATTTCAAACTTCGCCAATTTCCGCAATATCATGTAAACATCGTGTTGCATTTCCATCGATTTTGGGCACTTGAAGGCCCAAAATGTTTACGTCAAATAGCGAAACAGCCCCGAATTGTTGACAAAATAACGGCCAAAAGGCCTTCAAAGCTATCTTGTCAACGCGAATGTAAACATGGACATTCGCGTATAAATTGAATTTTATGCTTGTCCTACTTCAATAGCGACGAGTTCACGAGGCTGTCAGATGCAGCGCTGTAGCTGTACAGCCAAACGTGCTCACATCCAATCTCGATACGTTTGATCTCGAAGTCTGGCAGGATGCATCCGATGTTTGTGTCTTTAGGGCCTTGACCTTTAGCACCTTACATAGGCGTTTGCTGGGACTTGGTCGCTCGGAAACCAACCGCTATTTCGAGAGATAATGAAGGATCACTTGATCCGTTTGCAAAAGTCCCTCGGCAAAGTTCTTCGCGTTTTCAGAATATGAAACCTGAGTCGGATGGTCATTTACGTCCGGAACCCCATCGTCATGACCATGCGTCTTGGCAAACAGTCCGGCGGGACGGATATTGCCATTTGCCACTCCGTTGGGATTTTTTTCCTTGCGCCTGACCATGATAAGCTCCCTGACCATTGATAATCAATTTTGCTCATGAATACAAATTTTAGAGCCCAGGCGACGGCCTGATCTTCTCAGATTGTCCCACGAACATAGGCGGCTTGCCGTTCAAAACTCTGAGACACCAGGCAGCATCCCCATTGAACAAGGAGCCATTTTCTAGGACTTCGATTTAAGTTAGCCGCAAGGCCAGAGGCTCGTTGACATTTTGGTTGTGCGCGTCCCTTGATGCTTTGCCAGAAAACCATTTTCGTCAAACGTATCCAGATATTTGGCTGCAGTCTGTCTCGTTACACCCAGATCGGTCTGATGATACTATGTTGGCATGCCTAACTTTGCAGGTGAGCGTCCGCGCCGAAGGAAGAAACCTGATGTGTCTGCGGCAACATGTAACAACTAAAATCAAAGAGCCGCGTCGCGACACGTGGCTCCATTCATAGTCGACCTACACCTTGATATATTTTCCCGTGCTGGCGGCGGCGTTCTTCACCGTCCAATACACTTGAAACCTAGTTCAAAACGATGTCGGATGCTCTTTCCAAAGATGGCGGCATTTTTTGATTTTTCACGAAATGGGCGTCCAAGCATATTCTGTAATGGCGATCTACAGAGAGACATGCCCTGGATTTAATCTCGTTATCAGACTTAGTCCTGCGTCGCACTCATCGCCACCACCGCTTTCATCCGCTGCACCATGCGGAGAGATTGGCAAGACAGCAGGTTCGAGCATGCTTAGTCTGGAGCAAAAGCAACGGGAGGTTCAGTCACTGGAGCCTGTGTGATCGCCCGATGGAGATGGCCATTCTGATGTGAGATAATGCAGAAAGGTCCTGGACCGAAACCTCACATGTGGCAAGTTTTATCAGGGATGACCGCAAAGGGCCAAACTCGGACGTAATTCCTGTTACCTGAATATCCGCCACGGTCTTTACGCACTCCGTCCGACATCCGAAGTTCTACTCCCTGCCCGCAAGCCGCCTGTCAGGAAAGCGCCTTCATGTCGGACATCGAGGCCATCACGGGGCTGGCCAGAAGCGGACATTCGTCCTTGGCGGCGTCACCTCGGCTTAGCGCTCATAGGTGACATGGACGCTCGCGGATGCGACATCTCCGGCATGGCCAAAACTACGAGACCATTTCCTTGGTCATCTCCAACATCGTCGGCCTAAACCCGCGTGCCGTGAAGAACCGCTGCGCACTCTCGTTCCCGTGAGCTGTCGAAAGGACGATACGCACACAACCGCGCTGGTTCAGGGCCACCACGCCTGCATCGAAGAGTCGACTTCCTATCCCATTCGAACGAAATGCGGGGTCGACAAAGAGATCGTACAAGCACCCCGCGGGACCCCGGAGCGCCATGTAATCCGGTCCTTCGACCGCACCATAAAGGTATCCACGGACAACACCGTTTAGCTCCGCCACAAGGACGATCACGTCGTCACGGCCGATCTGGCCGGCAAGGTAGCTGGCGTATCTCGGCGGTGTCATCTCCGTCACTTCGATGAATCGTTTCGGGTCGAAGCCATGGTGCAGCGCCACCAGCAACGAGCCGTAGCGTCCCAAGACCTCCGCATCGGCTTTGGTCGCGGGACGTAGCAAGATGATGTCGGGGGGATCGCCTTCGTCCATTAAGCTCACTTTCCAGGTTTCAGGTCGCCAAACCAGTAGGAAGATGTCACGCCACCGTCCACCAGAAAATCGCTGCCCGTGATGAACGCGCCTTCCGATCCCATCAGTAGTGCTGCGATGGTCGCAACTTCATCCGGCGTTCCGGCTCTTTTCACGGGTGCCCCCTCAATCATGCGGCGGTAGCCCGCGCCACGAGGTCCGGCGAGCTCGTCTCTTGCCAGGGGCGTTATTATGATGCCGGGGCTGATAGTGTTCAATCGAGCACCCCGTTTGCCCCACTTCACGGCCTCCGCCATCACGCGCAGCGCGTTGCCTCTCTTGGAGAGCTGGTAAGCGTGCAGGCTATCTTCGACCTGCCCCGGCTGGACAAAGGACAGGCGCAGAAGTTCTTCGACCGGGGTGGTCGCAAGCGCCTCGTTCTGTTCGACGGTCAGCGGCGGAAGGCGATGTCCGGACTGGGAAGCCACAACCACGCCCGCTCCGCCTTCGGCGATGATTTCGCCGAAACGGTCCAGGACGAGCGCCGTCCCATAAAGGTCGACCTTCAGGATAGCTTCAGGCGGTGCCTGCGATGGCGACACTCCCGCCGCGTGCACCAGCCCGTGAACGTCTCCGATCGAAGTTGCCTTTTCAACCAAGGCTTCGACGGACTCCCGCAATGAGACATCCACGGTCGTCGTCGTGACTTCGAAGCCCGCATCGCCAAGGGTCGTGGCTGCCGCCTCGGCATTCTCTTGCCTCAGGTCCGCCAGCAACAAGTGCTTTCCAGCGCCGACGCGCCTTGCGATGGCTTGGCCGATTGAGCCTGGCCCAATAACTGTGATGACCTTGGTCATTTTAGTTCCTCTCATTTTCAGGCGTCGCTGACGCCAATGCTCTCGCGAACATGCAGGTCCGACGTCGTAGCAATCTTCACGATCAGTGCCGAAAGGCTGGCCATGGAAATGGCATGGCCGTGAAAGGGCTCGCCCTTTTGCGTGATGCGGAACGGCCCTTTCGGCGAGCGTGTGAACCAGCCTGGCCTCAGAAGCGTGTAGTCTAAATCAGATTTCTCGATCACCGCGGCGGAATCGCGATAAGGGTCGAGCACACTGCGGTATTTTTCGCCTGGCAACTCGTCATAGATGCCCATCGAACTGATGAAGATAAGGCGTTTGAGGCCTACAGCCTTCATCGCTTCGACAATCGACGTCGCTTGGCGCGCCATGTCTCCCGAGAGGTTGGCATAGACGATATCTTGACCTTGCATAGCAGCCCTGAGTGTCGCCTGATCGTTAACGTCGCCTTCCACAATCCGTGCTCGACCGGGCGCGGGGTTACCCAAGCGGCTTGCTCTTCTCAGATATAGCGTGAGTTCGGCGTCGGTTTCTGCCAGGAACTCTTTGGTGGTGTATCGGGCGAGCTGTCCGTTCGCCCCAAGTATGGCTACTTTTGTCATCGTCTTCCTCTCGGCGCTCAATAAGTGTTTGTGAGAAGCTCCGTCAGCTTCCAGCCATCCGGACGCCGGACGTAGGTTTCAATAAAGGCCAGCCTGTACTGGCCGTTATGACTGCCCATGGTGACGTCGAAAACAGCCTTCCCTTTGAGGGTTGCCGTGTCGCCGACGACCACAACCGTCGCGCCTCTTGGTTCGATGCGGTTGTAGACGAAGTGACGGAACCGCAGTTCGCCAATCCATTCCGCCTTGGAGGACACGTGCCCCGTGATGTGGACGAAGTGGAGCGCGTCATCGAACAGGTCCTCGAGAAGGTCGATCTGGCCCGAGGTCTTCCATTGAAATTTTGCGAGCGAGAGTGCCAAGATTTCTTCTTCGATACCGCGCGTCATCATGATCGATCGCTCACTTGTAGGAATATCGAAGGACTGCTTCCGGCAGGCGCGCACCCTCAATGTCGATCTTGGAAGTCTCGTCCTCGATCTCGGCAAGGTCGGCCGCGGTCAACTGGACATTGGAAGCACCGAGATTCTCGTCGACCCGATCAAGCCGCCGCGTTCCGGGAATGGGAACGATGAAGGGCTTCCGTGCCAGCAGCCAGGCAAGTGCCACCTGAGCTGGGGTTGCGTTCTTGGACTGGGCGATCCGCTGGATCAACTCGACCATAGGCTGGTTCGCCCTGCGTGCGTCCTCGGTGAAACGCGGTGACGCCGCACGGAAATCCGTCGCGTCGATAGCGGTCTTGGCGTCTATCTTGCCTGTAAGATAGCCCGCGCCGAGCGGACTCCATGGCACGAAGCCAATGCCAAGCTCGTCGCAAAGCGGAAGGATCTCGGCCTCTGGATCACGAGTCCATAATGAGTATTCGCTCTGGATGGCGGTGACCGCCTGCACGGCATGTGCCCGGCGGATTGTGCCTGCTGCGGCTTCGGACAGACCAAAATGCTTCACCTTGCCTGCTGCTATCAGGTCCTTCACCGTGCCTGCCACGTCTTCGATCGGAACCTCCGGATCGACACGATGCTGGTAAAGCAAATCAATTGCTTCGATGCCAAGATGTTTCAGCGAGCGATCAACGACCAGTCTGATATGGTCGGGCCTGCTGTTGAGGCCCGAACGCTCTCCCGTCTCAAAATTGATGTCAAAGCCGAACTTGGTCGCGATCACAATCCGATCGCGGATGGGACGAATTGCCTTGCCGACCAAGACCTCATTGGTAAAGGGCCCATAGGACTCCGCCGTGTCGAAGAATGTGACGCCGCGATCGAACGCGCCGCGGATGACCTTGATGGCCTCGTCATCGCTGGGTGCTGCGCCATAGGTCGATGCGAAGCTCATGGTTCCAAACCCGATTTCCGAGACTTGGAGGTTTGCGAGCAGACGATTTTTCATGATTTTCTCCTGGTTTGCGACTTGGCGATCAAAGGCTGCCTCGGACGCGACCGAAAGGGGTGTGCACTTGATGTCGATCAAGGCGAAGGCTTGGTCGATTAATGGCATTCATCTTTGCGGTTGGCGGCGCTCAAGCCGCCTGATTTCGATGATATACCTAGCGCATTCCCGTTCATGCGATTAGAAGGTTAAATCAGCATCTGGTGTTGAGGAAAATTCATAAATGGCGCGGGACAGCGTGAATGACCTGACAGTCTTCCTGGCAATCGCGCGCGAACAGAGCTTTACGCGGGCTGCTGCAAAACTTGGCGTTTCACCATCGGCTCTGAGCCATGCCATCCGGCTGCTCGAGGAGCGCCTCGGCATCCGGCTCCTCACACGCACGACCAGGCGCGTCTCGCTGACCGAAGCGGGCGAAAAGCTCGTAAAGTCGATTGAACCTCACTTCGAGGGCATCGACAACGCGCTTGCGGCTTTGACCGAACTTCGTGACAAACCCGCAGGCCTTGTCCGGATCACATCAGGGGAACACGCGGTTACGTCGATCATCTGGCCTACCATTGAGCGTCTGCTTCCAGAATACCCCGATATCAAATTCGAAGTAACGATCGACAATGCTCTCACCGATATCGTGGCCGAGCGCTACGACGCGGGCGTGCGGTTGGGCGAGCAGGTGGACGCCGACATGGTAGCGGTCCGTATCAGCAAGGAAATGCGTATGGTTACTGTCGGGTCGCCGGACTACCTGACGCGCCGCGGTACGCCAGTTGCGCCACAGGACTTGACGTCGCATGACTGCATCAATCTCAGGCTTCCCACCTATGGCGGTTACCTTGTCTGGGAATACGAGAAAGGTGGCCGCGAGGTGAAGGTTCGGGTCAACGGACCCGTCGCTTTCAACAACTCAAACATGGCGCTTTCCGCCGCTTTGGCGGGGGTAGGCCTCGCTCATTGCCTAGAGGACCATGCAAGGGAACTCATTGCGGCAGGACGGCTTGTCTCGGTGCTTGATGACTGGAGTCCTCCCTTTGCGGGCTATCATCTCTATTACCCAAGCCGTCGTCAGATGTCTCCAGCCTTCGCAGTGTTGGTTGACGCTTTGCGCTACCGCGGCCCCTGAGCGCGATTAATGAATTTTCCTCACTGACGCGTGCGCGATTAAGTGTCTAATCCGAGGGATTGCCGAATGTTATCTCTTCTCCAACGGGCGGCGTGGCCGCAATTTGGAGAAACGAAATGGAAATCAAGCGCGCTGGTAGTCAGCCTTCAGGAAAGGGACCTTCCGACTGGTTCACGGGGACCGTCAGGGTCGATCCATTGTTTGCCGTTCAAGAGCCGGCCAGGGCTGCAGCGAACGCGGTGACGTTTGAACCGGGTTCTCGTACGGCCTGGCACACTCACCCTCTGGGCCAAGTCCTCGTCGTGACCGCAGGATGCGGCAGGGCTCAGCGTGAAGGCGGTCCCGTTGAGGAGATCCGCCCCGGCGATGTCGTCCGCTTCGAGCCGGGCGAAAAACACTGGCACGGTGCCGCACCTACCACGGCCATGACTCACATTGCTATCCAGGAATCGCTAGAAGGCAAAGCCGTCGATTGGATGGAAAAGGTCACCGATGAGCAATACGGCTTGGGAGACACCCCATGACCACCTCTCCAAGACAAACCCTCAACAAGGCTGCGATCCTCGCGATTATCCTGACAAGCTATGTGATGATCGTGCTGGACACCTCAATCGTTCTCACGGGTCTTCCGAAAATTCACCGTGAACTAGGCTTCTCAGACCCAGAACTCGCCTGGGTTCAGAGTGCTTACACGCTGACCTTCGGCGGCTTTCTCCTGCTAGGCGCGCGTGCCGGTGATATCCTTGGCCGCCGCCGAATGCTGGTGATGGGTCTGACACTGTTCACGCTCTCGTCGCTTGCCATTGGTCTTGCCCAATCTGCCGAGTTCATGATTGCAGCACGCGCTCTTCAGGGCATCGGCGGCGCGATCCTGGCTCCCGCAACGCTGTCTCTGTTGCAGACAACCTTTACAGCGGGCAGCGAGCGGACACGGGCCGTATCGTACTACAGCGCTGTCGCTGGCATTGCGGCCAGTGTCGGAATGGTGCTCGGGGGTGTGCTTGCCGACTGGCTGTCTTGGCGCGTCGGCTTCTTCATCAACCTGCCCATCGGCATCGGAATGATTGCGGCAGCCTACCGTTTCATTCCCGAACCTCCTCGTGAGAAGGGTCGCTTTGACATCGCTGGAGCCCTAACGTCAACGGTCGGCATGGTGGCCCTCGTCTATGGGCTTATCAGTTCGGCGAGCCGCGGCTGGACCGATCCCGAGACTATCGTATTCTTGATCGGTGCCTTTGTTCTGATTGGCAGCTTCGTGCTCGTCGAGAAGCGCGCGGCGCAACCGATCACGCCGCTCCGCTTGTTCGAGAGCCGCGAGCGTGCAGGAGCCTATGCGGCACGCGTTCTCTTTCTCGGCGCGATGGTTGGTTTCTTCTTTTTCACGACGCAGTTCCTGCAAGGCGTGCTTGGTTATAGCGCCGCAGTCACCGGGCTTTCTTTCCTGCCCGCCACGTTAGTCAACTTCGCGTCCGCGATGGCAGTTCCGCGGCTGACGCCGAAGGTGGGCAACGGGCGCTTGCTCGCGATCGGTCTGCTTATCAGCCTTGTAGGAATGTTCTGGCTCAGCCGGGTCGGACCCGGCGCAGACTTCCTCACGGCCATTGCACTTCCAATGGTTCTCATTGGATTAGGCCAGGGATTCGTGCTCAGCCCCCTGACCACAGCCGGCATCTCTGGGGTATCAGGAAGCGACGCAGGTGCCGCGTCCGGCGTCGTCAACACCGCTCATCAACTCGGCAACTCACTTGGGCTTGCGGTTCTCGTCGCCGCAGCAGCCTTTGGCACAGCAGGTCTCTCAGGACCCGGGCTTTTGGCCCACCGCGTCTCGGTCGCACTGTCGGGGTCCTCCGTGATGATGGCGCTGGCCTTGCTCGTCGTGGTCACCTTCGTGGGTTGGCAACGCAAGTCCGCCATTCGCTCCGTTGACCCGGCGGCCACTCAATTCAAATCGGCATCCACCTGACAAAGGAGTTTATTATGCAAAAGCGGAGACTTGGAAATGAAGGACTTGAGGTTTCGGCGATCGGCTTCGGCTGCATGGGACTAACCTACGCATATGGCTCGGTGATGGACCGCCATGAAGCCGTCAAGCTGATCCGTGCCGCAGTCGAGAGAGGCGTCACCTTCTTCGACACGGCGGAAGCTTACTCGAATGGCAATGAGGAATTCGTCGGAGAGGCGCTTGAGCCGTTTAAGGACGAGGTCGTGATTGCGACGAAGTTCGGCTTCAGGGATGGCGACGTCAATCTTGGCATGGACAGCCGCCCCGAGAACATCAGGAAAGTCGCAGAGCAATCACTCAAGCGCCTGCGCGTCGAGAGTTTGGACCTCTTCTACCAGCACAGGACCGATCCAAACGTGCCGGTCGAAGACGTCGCAGGCACGATCAAGGACCTCATTGCGGAGGGCAAGGTCAAGCATTTCGGGATGTCAGAAGCTGGAGTCGATTCCATCCGGCGTGCGCATGCCATCCAGCCCGTGACAGCGCTCCAGAGCGAGTATTCGCTGTGGTGGCGGGAGCCGGAAAAGGAAATCCTACCGCTGCTCGAAGAACTCGGGATCGGCTTCGTGCCGTTCGCGCCGCTGGGTAAGGGCTTTCTGACGGGAGCGATCGATGCAAACACCACTTTTCCCGCCGATGATTTCCGCAACAAAGTTCCGCGCTTCGCTGAAGACGCGCGAAAGGCCAACCAGCAACTTGTTGACGCAATCGGCGTGATCGCGGAAAACAAGAGTGCTACCCGTGCTCAGATCGCGCTCGCTTGGCTCATCACGCAAAAGCCTTGGATCGTCCCTATCCCAGGAACGACTAAGCTCCACCGTTTGGAGGAGAATGTCGGCGGCGCAGACTTCGAACTGACCAACCAAGACCTTGCTCAGATCCTGGCAGCGTTGGATGGCATCGAAGTCGTCGGGGCACGGTATCCGCAGCATTTGCAACAGCGTGTCGGCAAGTGAGCCGCCGAAATATGGCAGTCGTATCGTACCCTGCAAGGGAAGTCCGCACCCAGGAGATTCAAGCCGTGTTCGGACAAGTATGTGTGCGGCCAACAGCCGTTAGGGATGCTGCGGTGGACGGAAGCTACATGACCAAACGTTATTGTTCAAATGTCGGACTAGACCCCATGACAGCATTGGGCCGAACTCGGGCAATTGCACCAGCGCCTTTGTTATATGCTCTCGTCCTTTTACAGCCCAACATCGAACAGTCTGCTTACAACCACGTCATATAACTGGGAGGTGCGCGTTCTCCCTGTGGCTAAAGGTGGCCATAGGAGAACTGAAATGGGTATATCACAATATGATCCTGCTGCACTCGGTCGACCAGCTTGGAACGCTGGCAAGCAAGTTGGCATCAAGAAGCCCTTGAAGCAGCGTCAAATCTGGGCGGTCCGATTTTTCCTCGACCGAGAAGGAAGGATGAGAGATCGCGCGCTTTTTGATCTTGCCATCGACAGCAAGCTTCGCGGCTGCGATCTTGTAAAACTGAAAATTGGCACACTCGTCACGGGCCACGAAATTCGAACTCGCGCGATGGTCATCCAACAGAAGACCGGACGACCCGTGCAGTTCGAGATTACGACCGAGGTCAGAGCTAGTCTGCTTGCCTGGCTTCAACGACGGGGAGGAACAGTCGATGACTACGCCTTTCCTAGTCGCGTCGACCACACCGATCATCTCAGCACTCGGCAGTACGCCCGGCTGGTCGATGAGTGGGTGACGGCGATCGGGCTTCGTCGGGAGGACTACGGCACGCATTCCCTCCGGCGAACGAAGGCTGCCATGATCTACAAGGCGACCGGGAACATTCGAGCGATCCAGATCCTGCTTGGCCATACCAAGATAGAGAACACCGTCAGGTACCTTGGCGTCGACATTGAGGACGCACTGGAACTCGCCGAGCGGACCGAAATTTGAATTAGTTCTTTAGCGATGAAAGACGTCCGCTTCTGTGCTTCATCTCGCCAGAAGCGGACATTCCGCTGCCGGCCCCATAGCAGAAATAATATGCGTTCCGTCCGTAAAACAGCCATCCATCGCTTATCGAAGCATGCTAGAGACGAAGTCTGACAACTCCTCTGCGTTCACCCGACACCAATCAAAGCATCTGCCCGATTGGCTTGGCATTTCCCAACCCTATTCGGATCATATCTGTTGTAGTAGCCGTCGGCAACGCTTGCCAATTTCATGTACGACACGCTCCAGAATCCTGCTCGGGTCCCCGGCTTTGTTCAGAATATGCCCAGCCACGTCCCCGGATCCCTTCTCGACGTGCGAGGCGAGTTCCTTCACCCGCCTGACAGTCGATGCACCGCTGAGACCAATCTCCTTGGCAAACGCCTTCCAGTCGTTTGCATGGAGTTCAGCAGCAACGAACTTGCTACCGATACTTTGAGCAAGACTTTGATCCACTTGAGAATACGCCGCCGCACATATCAAATCGTAAAGCGGCGCGATCTTCGCCGACCCGCCAGCGCCCATGAGGACCGAATAGTTCTTGGCGTGCGAATCCGAGTTGCAGATCAGCACATTGAATATGACACCGTCCAAGAGCACCGTCCGCTCGGCAGGCGATACGTAGCTGCTCACCGCATCGAACATCATTTTCAGGGTTACGCCGCGACCGTCCCTGGAACGCTCGTACTTCTGCGACGGGAAGCGGGCAGTGAGTTGGCAAAGGTCTTCCTGATGCAGTCGGCGGATTTCTCCGTCTCCATCCTTGAAGCGGTCATATCGCTTGACGAGCAGATAGCGGCGGCGACCAGCCTGGCCGATTGCCGCCTCGGCCGCGTGCAACCCGCAGACCCGCGCGAGCGCCAGACAGAAAGCCTCGTTTTCGACACTCCCGGCCAGGCGATCCGTGTCAGGCTTGAGTATATGCGTTGAGGGCGTGCCATCAACGGGAATGGATATCTTCCCCGCCTCGTCAACGAAGACGGGCAGTTTTTCCTGAACGCCAGCCAGCGACATCGAAACGCCGCGCTCGCCAACCAGAAACGGTTTTGCCGGAAGCTCGTTCAGGATGCGCTCGAGCGCGGCTTCATCGGGGACGGGTTGCAGGTGAATACCGGACTTTCGAGGCTCGCCGATCGAAAGGGCACCCGCCGTGTCACGCCCGATATGACCGAGCAACCCGACGATATCCTGCGGCGATACCTTAAGGCGTTGACCGATCTCGGCCAGATGCGTTTCAGGAAGCAGATTGGCAAGCCAAGGGAGCAATCGGTCGGCATCTATCGTTCCCGACCGAAGGGGCATGGTCAGCGAGATGGGAAATGCCGAGCGCCGTGCCTCCCAGGACGGATCGTAGTCGAGCCGCCATTGATCTTTAAATGTGAGCCGCGCAACGGGGAAATTCTCGTAGAAGATGGCGGTCATCGCCTGTCACCGAAGGTCGGCAGGAAATCGAGATCATCCGCGCCCTCCGGCAGCGATGGCGCAGCCGCTTTGATATCCCCGATCTCGAGGCCGACCGTGCGGGCGACGACCAGCGCTTTTTCAAGCTGGCAACTTGGTTTGCCGGCTTCAAGATCGACAATGAAGCGCTCACCCGTGCCGGAACGACCGGCAAGCTCGGTCTGGGTCCAGCCGAGTCCCTTGCGTCTTTCCCTGATCAGAGCGCCGAAATCACGCGCCGTACGGATCATCTTCACCTCCTGCAGGAGAGCTTACCGTACAGGAAGGTCTTAGGCGAAACAAGCCTTGTCTTACCGAACGGGAAGCGAAGAAACAATTCTGCATTCCTCATCCCGATCGGGAAGTTTTTGTCATAAATGACGCCATTGCTTCGGGAGAGAAGATCAGGCGGAGTATTTGGATTCACTTAAGCGTCGGCGCAGGATCCCCATCCATCCTGATTAGCCGAATAAAATCAATCTACGCTCGTTCATTGGCGGAGAACAGTTCATGATTTCAGCGGCTGTCAGTTTTTGAATTGAGTACACCGACAAACCGGCTGCAATCCATCATTAGAGCTTGCGGCCAATCGTGGTCTAGGTGCTAGGTTTCATCGCAGAATTGACGGTGGGGGCGGCGTAACCAATCTCATGCATCAAAGCCTCGTCTCCGGCGAACATTGTGATCCCGAACATTTCCTTGAATGACTGCACAGTAGCGGCATCAGTGAACTGCTCGAATGCGAGCAGAAACAAGATGCGGGGATCACATTCCAACGCCGCGGCCAGTTGAGTCACCCGATCAAGGGGAAGCCTCACCGATCCGTCTTTGATCATTTCAATCATTTTCGGCCCCTGGAACCCGGAAGCCACCGCAATTTCAGATACGGCCTTGAGGGACCGCAATTCCGTTACCCGTTGTTCCAAAAATTTCGCCAAACGCGTCTTCGTTTGAGAGTGTCCCGGCTGCATCGATAACTCCTGCATGTCTCAGTTTGTCTTATGATAACTGATATAGCGAGCTATTGATGGGGACCTCCGGGGATGTGCAGATTTATGTTCACCTCTATTCGGAGCGTCTGGGCCGGATTTCCCTGCTCTAACTGCTCGTGCTTTTCGCTCACAACAGGAGGTGGCTCGTCGCCAACATCTTCAGCATCAGAATAGACCGGAACCAATTGATCCTCGAGATACTCAATGAAGGAGGTCGGGCATTCCTGCGCCAGAGCCAGAATAAGCAATTCGCGTTCCTGGAACGGATCGAGATGCAGAACGCGCGAGATGGGTCCGACCAAATCGAGCGGCAAGCGTGCCTTACAGTCGAGCAGCAAAGTCAGAGTGGTCAGGCTCCTGAGACCTGAGCGGATTTGGAATTCTCCTCGTCCAATCTTCGCCCTCTCCATCCCTTCCAGAAGGAAATTTGAGAGTCTCAGTGCAATCTGCTTGTTCATCAATCTATCCGATTTGGTGGAGCCGGGGTTTGATTGATTGCCTCAAGGCAACATGCGTTCACTCTCGCCGCCAACAAAGCTTTAGCCGGGCTTTTCCAGACGCTGTGCAATCCAGAAGCGGCCATGCAGCCAAAACAGCGCTTTCCATAACGTATCGCACCTATATTCAGGTAAATGATTCGAAATTAAAATATATATTTCTCTGAAAAAATACAATCTTGAATAAATTCAGTAAATACTGACTTATAAAAATCTAATAATTCAGTATTTACTGATTCTCCCACGAATAGGCGTCAACTTGTTATAAATTATCCCTCAAGAAGGGCGCGCCTAAGTCCATCTGGATCGTTCATCGCCAAGAGCAAAACGTTCCGAAAACTGCTGAACTTGGAGCCAAACACTTCCTTCATCTTGTCGACAAACTTCTGCGTCGCCTCGTTGAACACTGGGGCGTTCTCATGGAGCGGCTCGTAGGTAGCGACGTTTTCATTTGATGCCTGCGCATCGGCCAAGATGATCACAGAGCTTTTCGTCGAAGGCGCAAATTCTACATCAACCACGTCCGTGAGTGTTTGCTCACGCCGAGGGCTCGCTGCACGGATCCGCGCAAGGACTTCCTTCGGATCTGGCAACACCCCGTTTCTAATCTCGTCGTGAAGAACAGTTCGGAGGTCCTCGGGCGTGCTCTTGGCTGCAAGCTTGTAGATGACTGCAGCTGGCAGGCGATCTACGACAATCGGCCGGTCATGAAAGACGTCCGCGACCCGCATCAGATTTTGCGCCGTGCGCTCAGACATGCCGAAGTAGAACTTGAGCCACGGTCCGAAATTGCCGTGACCAAGCTTGTCCTTGATAGAGAGGAGATCTTCGCCAGTGTCGATGATATTTGCACGAATGCGGCAACGAATTCTCCTAGCGACTGCCTCTGCCTCCTTGATGACCTGCTTGGAGAGGCCGGCGTATTCGAAGACTTTATCGCTTGAGACGATTTTCGCCGGCTGCGGTTTAATTACCTTGCCTGCGATGACTTCGGACACTTCAGGCTCAGCTGGGCTTGGAAAAGCCAGAATCAATCCATTGAGCGGGCCGTCCTCGGCGTTGGAAATTTTGGGCATGATTTAGCTCCTTCGACTTTGCCAATTCAGGAAATCCGCAACGGTTGCGGATTTCGATAGGCAGATTGGGTTCCAAGTGGAATTGTGAGCGTAAGATGTCGGTTTCGCGCCTGGTTTCAGAAGCGCCCGTAGAGGGGATGCTCACCGAGGAGCCCTGCCTCATCTTCAAGCAAGAGCGTCCTGGCCAACCGCAGCGGGTCTCGCAGGCGCTCTTTGTTCCATGGCTTGTTTCGCCGGGTGTATATACCGATGCTGTTCAAAGCCTCGGCGAGTTTCCTTCTGCTAAGGTCGTGCCAGCTATTTTGCTGAATAGCATTCGCAATTTGACGAGCCTTGTTCAGTGACGCATCTTTATTGGCCTGAGCTGCCACCTCTCGGGCTTCTTCAAGCCTGGGATTGCCGAGCGCTACTCCTTTTGCCTTCAGATTGGCCATGGCTTCAGCTGTGCGGCGAGAGATTAGATCGCCTTCATACTCAGCTCTGGCACTAAGGCTTTTAATCACAGCAGGATCCAGCCGGCGCCCTTCGGAGACGGAAAGAACACTCACATTGTAATTCTCGAAAATCCGCTTTGACGTCTCTTTGCATCTGGTCAGGCGATCAAGGCTGTAAACGAACAGATCCATTCCAGACGCTTCAGCGAAGCGGAGAGCTTCTCTCAGCCCAGGTCGAGCCTCCAAGTTGGCATCACCACGCGCGCTTGCAATGTCTGAATAGATGTGGAGGATCTCGATCCCGTGATGTGCTGCATATTTCCGAATACCGATGCGCTGCGCTTCAAGGCCGATGCCACTTTCACCTTGTTGTCTGGTCGACACGCGGACATAGCCTATCGCGCCGGAAATCGACGTTCTCTTCTTCATAACAGAATACCTATGTGCTGATCGCTTACCGTGGTGTGGGAAAACCTAAGCCACTGCCTTTAGAATCCTCACCCTAAACCTGGGGATGGGAAACTCTAAAATGTGGATTGGGAACGGCATTCGGCCGATCCCTCGGATCGCTGCCGTTCCCCGAATTTCCCCTTACAACTCCGACTACATAGCCCGAGGCGCTCCTAGCGACAGGCTACCGATCGGAAGACTTTCAATGCTGAACGTCGATGTCGCGTTCAGACATTCGCGCGACGATCCAATCATCGACTTCTTGGGCAACGAAGGCCTTGCGAATACCTGCAATGTTGATCGGCGACGGGAAACGACCTGTCCTCGTCAGTCGCCAAAGCGTCGTCCGAGACAGCGAGGTTCTCCGGCAAACCTGATTGAATGTCAGCAGGCTATAATCTTTCAATTCCATCAGGCCACCCCATGGTTCAGCGATGAAAGTCCGGCGGCCGTCAGTGATACTGGCTGATCACAGATAACGACTAATTGGAATGTTGTCGCTCTGATTGAACTCATGGTAGTTGTCTTTCCGGCCGATGGCCATTGGAAGGTTGATGACAGTTGGCACTCCAATTACCTGCTGGGGCGGTTGCAGCCGCACCCAGCAGGACTTGTTTTTATTCATCTACGACCCTCCACTGAGGAATGGGCCATTTCACCTGTTTGTCTTGCAACTGCTCCAACATCTTGTTGAACCGAAGAATTTCGGCAAGAGCCGCCTTCTTGGTGACGGGGTCGTTGAAATCCGCGGCTTCGGCTTCGCCAATGCGCGCCTTGATCTCGGAGATCTTGTATTCTTGAATGATGCTGGCGAGCTCAACGGCAGCCGATTGCAAAGCTCCCATAATAACCTCAGCCTTGCCCAAGGACCCTTTGTAGCTTTGAAAGCCATGAGCGTCGTCCTTATTGCTCAAAGTCTCGACTTCGCCGGAAAGCGACTTCGGGCCGCTGTCATCGACAAAGTGCGGGACATCCAGACCCATCATGTCGAAATACAGCTGAAGCTCCGAGAAACTGCGCTCATAAGGCGCGAAGAACTCGAAAAACGGTTTCCGGTAGATCTCCTGAGCAAGTTCCCGATCCTTCTCGCGCTTTGCAACCTTTTGTCGCTCTCGGTAGCGACGAACCTTGTCAGCATTTGAAAGTGCCATTTGCATCTCCCTTGGTGTTGGTTACATATAACCGACACCAAGGGAGAAATCAAGAGCCTGCCTTCAGATTCTTAGGCAAACATCTAAGGAATTGCCGTCGTCCAATCTGAATCGGTAGAAAGGTTGCGGGGAAGCCAGATTTAGCCAGGAAGAGGCGTTCCAGTGACGAACGCCGCCCATGCGGCCATCAGCTGCCGTCGACGCTCGAGGGCATCACCGCGGCGATAGGCTCGTTCTGTTGCGTCGCCAACGATGTGTGCCAATGCGGCCTCCGCGATCTCACGCGGAAACTCCGTCTCCTCGCCAACCCAGTCACGAAAGGTCGATCGGAAACCATGGGGAACGCAACGTTCGGCATGCGCGTGCAGGAATTTGGACAGCGTCGCGTCTGACAAAGGCCGGTTTTCACGGCTGCCAGGAAAGACGTATTCAGAGATCGAGCGTGTGGCCATTATCCGAACAATTTCTGAAGCGGTATCGGACAGCGGAATGCGATGATCACGCCCCGCCTTCATCCGCTCACCTGGCACCGTCCAAATCTTCTTTTCAAGATCGAACTCACCCCACGTTGCCAACCTAACCTCACTCGAGCGGGTCGCAGTAGTGATCAAAAATCGCAGCGCAAACGATGGCGTTGTGTTTATAGTGCTCAATTTCCGCCAGAAATTCGGTAATTCCGTATAGGGCATGGCTGGGTGATGCTTCACCGCGCTACTTTTCCGCCGCGGCAAAAGCTCTTCAAGGTGTCCGTGCCAAGCCGCAGGGTTCTCTCCACTGCGATAACCCTTCACCTTTGCTGCACTCAATATCCGTTCAACGCGTCCACGAACTCTCGAAGCTGTTTCGGATTTGGTCAACCAAATCGGCTTCAGTACCGCAAACACATCGTCTGTCGTGATCTGATCAATCTGCCTGTCCCAGAAATTTGCGCAGTATGTTGTAAGTGTGGAACGCCATTGCGCCCGGTGCTTGGGATTTCTAAACTCTGTTTCAATGTCGCTTAGAACGTCGAGGGCAAACTGACCAAAGCTCGGTATCGGTGTCGCCCCCTTATCTGCTGCCTCCAACGATGGGCGACTTGCAGTAAGGCTCTCGCCGGCTTTCGCACGGCGTTGAACTTCATCAGCCTGCTCTCGGGCAGCGGCTAAACTGAACTCACCTGCTCGTGTTCCATAAGGCCCGATTGTCACCTCGCGCCGCTTTCCACTCACGTTCACAAGAACGACAAACCCCTTATGGCCGGACTCGCGAACCCGTAGAAAGAGGCCCGCTCCATCGCTGTATCGACCAGGGGCAAGAGAGCTTCGAACAAATTTGTCGGTGAGCTTGTTGCGAGCCATTGTTTGTTCCCTGCCGATCAGAGGCCTACTTTCTGGCCTACTTCTAACCTCAACTGGCAGCAAAATATTGAAACAGGTAGAAAACGTCAATTCAGAAAATTTAGTCTTTTCATATATATAGAAATCATCTGAACATTCTAGCACTAAAAATATAGCGGACACCCTCTCCGCCATGATCCCACGCTGTCTTATACCGCGACCGTACGCTTTGCCGGAACTGCTCGCAAATTTTTGACCTAATACAATGAGACGACGGACGGCATCGATGCCGCCGCAGCCGCTACCAGACCACGTCTAGCGCTTGCAACCTCGCGCAAACGCTGCATAAATCAGCACGCAAGATACGCCGCTCCCTGAGCATCGGGCCGAAATCTGCGCGAATGCATGCGCAGACGGACCATGATCATGAGTGGCGGTGTGGCAATTGGGATGGAGGATCGCTTGGGAGAACATGTGCCGAATTTCGTCATCCTTGGCGGCGGCACCGCCGGCTGGCTGGCTGCGTTCATGATCCAGGACAGCCTGCGACGGCAGAAGGTTGACGCCAGGATTACGGTGGTCGAGTCCTCGAAGATCCCGACCGTCGGCGTGGGCGAAGGCTCAACCGCGGCCTTCCGAGTCATGATGCAATATTTCAAGCTGGACGAGTTTGAATTCTTTCGCGAGACGGGCGCCACCTTCAAGCTGGGCATCCGCCATAAGGACTGGCGCCGCAAGGGCTTTACCTACGATGGCCCCATTGATGATCCGCACCAGGTGATCGATCCGCCCACGGGCGCGCCGTCAGACTATCTCAACGTCTTCGCCGTCGCCGCCGGCCGCAAGCTGCAGGACATGCATCTGTTCGGTCCGCTGCTCGAGCAGGGCAAGGCGCCCTATGCGCTGAAGGCGGATGGCTCCTTCATTCCGCTTGGACCGTTCCACCATGCCTTTCATTTCGATCAGGCCCGCGTTGGAAAATTCCTGCGCAAGCGCGCTGTGGGCGTCGAAGTGGTGGACGCCGTCGTGGCCGGAGTGGAGCGCGACGGCGAGAGCGGCAATATCACGGCGCTGGTTTTCGACGACGGTGAGAAGCTTGCGGGCGACTTCTTCATCGATGCCTCGGGTTTCCGCAAGCGTCTGATCGTCGGCGAGTTGCAGGCGCCGTGGAAGTCATATGAACACGAACTGCCGGTCAACCGCGCCATGCCGTTCTGGATCGATGTCAAGGAAGGTGAGGAGCTCGCCAACTATACCCTGGCGCATGCGCTGAGTTCGGGCTGGATGTGGCAGATCCCGACCCAATGGCGCTATGGCTGCGGCTATGTCTATTCCGACGAGTTCCTGGACCCCGATGGCGCCAAGCGCGAGATTGAACAGGTGCTCGGCCGTGAAATCGAGGTGCGCGACGACATTCATTTTCGCATCGGACGGCTCGAAAACCCCTGGACTGCCAATTGTCTGGCGGTCGGCCTCAGCTCAAGCTTCCTGGAGCCGCTCGAGGCAACGTCGATCCATGGCTCCGTGGTGCAGTTGATGCTGTTTGCCAGCCGCTATCTCAAGGACCCGGCAAAGATGACGCAGGCCGACCGCGCCGATTATAACCGCTGCATTGGCCGGCAGGTTGACGATTTCAGGACGTTCATCAACACACACTATGTGACCGAGCGCGACGATAGCCCCTTTTGGAAGAATGTCCGGGCGGAACGGCTGCATCCTGAAACGAAAGAGCGGCTGGCCCGCTGGAAGACAGAGATGCCGCGCCGGGAGCATTTCCCGAACGTCCTCAATGGCCTGCCGCATGTCGAAACCCAGCTGCACTATCCCGTACTGGATGGGCTGGGCCTGCTCGACCGCGACCTCGCCCGCAGGGAAATGGAACGCGACCCGGCGCTGCGCCAATTCGCACGCGAGACGATGGATTCATTGGTGGCGGAGTATCGGGCTGCTGCCCGCAAGGCGCTGGGGCATCGCGAATTCCTGGAGCGCGTAACTGCGTAGCTGCACGCAGTGCCGAGCAATTTTCCGGAAACATGCAGACATCGGTCAAACCGATTCACGTTCCTGACCGTATTTCTTTCAGAACATCAGCGCATGGCTGCGCCTGGGACCAAAGCCGGGCTTTCGGTTTCACCTCAGGTTGTCGACGTTCAGATAGGGAGAAATCGATGAAAGCGCTTTTCAAACTTGCAGGCAAGATCGTTTTGGCAGGTGGCCTCCTCCTGGGCGCAGCAGTTGCCGCCTCGGCTGCACCGCAGGTCGTGAAGGTCGGACCGGAGCACTATCAGGGCACATGGTTGGAAATCGGACGAACGCCGATGTTCCTGACCGACGGTTGCGTGGCAGGCTATTCCACCTATTCGAAGGGCAAGAAGCCCGGCGAGGTTGCCGTTGAGGATGGATGCCGGTCGGGCACGCCACAGGGCAAGCTCAAAACCGTCAATGGCGTCGGCACGATCGAAGATTTCGGAACGACAAACGCCAAAATGCGTGTTCGCTACCCCTTCTTCATCACCTTCAACTACTGGGTTCTCTACAAATCGCCCGACAAATCCTGGTTCATCAGCGCAAGCCCGGACATGGCGAACCTCTGGATCTATTCGCGCACCGTGCCGACCAAGGCCAAGCTGAAGACGATGGTGAACAAGGCGAGCGCACTTGGCTATGATGTCAGGAAGCTTGAGTTCCCGCCGGCGCGCTGAATTGAGGGGTGACGGCTTCAGCGTGTGGCATAAGTGCCGCGCGCTGAAGAAACTGGCAGCCTTGGCGTTGAAATCTTTTCTCTGATTGTCATATTTTACGAGGGGCCTCGTGAAATGTACTCGCCCTTTCAAAATGGGCAAATCGAGAAGGAATTCCATGACCACGCAAACGCTGTCGGATGGCCCTCTTCCATCCATCGAACGCATTCGCCACGAAATACGCCTGAGGTCCCTCACAGTCTCGGCGGTCGAGCGCCTGACACCGCATATGCTTCGCATCACTCTGAGCGGAGGCGACCTGTCCGATTTCATCAGCGCCTCAGCCGATGATCACGTGAAGATCTTCATTCCCGGGGCCGGTGAGCCCGAGCGCCGGGACTATACGCCCCGCCGCTACGACAATGGCGAGCAATCGCTGGTTCTCGACTTTGCCGTCCACGATGCGGGGCCTGCAACGCAATGGGCGCTGGAGGCAAAGCCAGGCAGCAAGCTGACGGTCGGCGGCCCGCGCGGCTCGATGGTCATCAGCAATGTGAAGCGTTGGCTGCTGGTCGGCGATGAGACCGCCCTGCCCGCGATGGGCAGACGCATCGAGGAGGCGGGCGCAGATCAGTCGATCATCAGCGTCGCTGCGGTGTCGGGTCCCGAAGACGAACAGTCTTTCACGACGCAGGCCAGCCTGACGTCGCACTGGGTTCATCGGCCACTCTCGCGGGCGACGGACGCGTCCGGCCTGATCAGCGTGCTTGAAACCATCGATCTTCAGCCGGGCACCTTCGCCTGGGTCGCAGCCGAGGCCACGGTTGCCCGTGCCGTGCGCAGCTATCTGGTCGAGAAGCGGGGACATCCCCTCACATGGCTCAAGGCGAACGGTTACTGGGCGCTCGGCGAGGCCGATGCGCACGTATCCATCGAGGCATAGGCCACGGGCTCGCAAGTAAGTTTGCGAGCCAACAACGGGCCCGATCAGGCTGCATTTTGCAGAACCAGACAAATCAGGATGCAGAACTGGGCGCGACCCGCGCGCCCGGCGGGCGCATGATGTCTCTCATCAAGAGGAGGAACATATGCGCTTTTCAAACAAGGTTGCGTTGATCACGGGCGGAGGCACCGGCATCGGAGCGGCCGTCGCCAGACGAATGAAGGCCGAAGGGGGCGACGTCGTCCTCGTTGGTCGCCGCGAAGCGCCATTGCGCAAGGTCGCCGACGAGATCGGCGCAAGGGTCTTTATGGCCGATGCGGCGGATGCGGCCAGCATGCGGCGCGCGGTTGCAGACATCACCGAGACCTGTGGTGGCCTCGATATCCTGATTGCCAACGCGGGTGGCCATGGTGTCGGCCCGACGATTTCGATGCGCGACGAAACCTGGAACGAATCCATCCGGCTCAACCTGAACACCGCCTTCGTCTCGGCACGCGAATGCCTGCCCCATCTCATCAAGGCGCGCGGCAACATCGTCATGCTGGCGTCGATTGCAGGTCTTTTCGCGGGGCCGGACGCGGCAGGCTATGTCACCATGAAACATGCCTGCATCGGTTTTGCGAAATCGCTGGCGCGCGACTATGGCCGCCAGGGTGTGCGCACCAACACGGTTTGCCCCGGCTGGGTCACGACCGCCATGGCCGACGAGCAGATGGAGGTTCTGGTCGAGAAGCATGGGCTCGCCTCGATCGAGGAGGCCTACCGGCTGGTAACGAAGGATGTGCCGCTTGGTCGGCCGGCAAGCCCCGAAGACGTCGCAGCGGCGGTCTGCTTCCTTGCCTCGCAGGACGCCTCGATGATCAACGGCGCCATCCTGACCGTCGATGGCGGTGCAGGCACCGTTGACCTGCCAACCCTTGCATTCGCAGATTGAGAGGAACCTCGAAATGGCTGGTAACACACCGAAAGACTGGAAGAACTACGATGATTTCGCCGCGGGGATTGCGACCAATCGGCTCCCGCAGACATCTGCATTGAACGGCACGTCGCATGGGATCCGGCTGGATGACAATCGGCTCATCATGATCGAGATCGGCGACGGCTCGATTGACTGGAACGATGGCCGCAGGACGGTCAAGGCAAGGCTCGACGTGGTCGAAGTTGCCCCGGACACCTACTTTCTGGACATTGATTTTGCCGACGGACTGGAAGCGGAAACGCTGGTCCTGAACACCGCAACACGCCGCGCTCTTTCGGTTCGCTCGATCGTCAGATCGAAGGAGGAGGCCGCCGGAGAACCGCAGGTGAAGCAGATCTACATGCCGGGTCGCCTGGACGGAGGCACGCTGTCCGGCTCTCAGCCAGCGCCATCCCGGGATCTGATCGGCCTGCGGGCGCACTACACCTACAGCCCCAACCATGTCTATGAACACACCTATCTCTCGTCGGAGCGCTACGCTTGGCAAAACCTTGTCGGCGTCCAGCGCGGTCACGGCGATGTTGACATGGCAACCACCTACAAATTCGCCGAGAACCAGTATGTGTTCGGGTTTCGCGAGTTCAAGATTCCGGTCGCCTCGACGTTTTTCTACAACTTCGACGACTTGCGCTCGACGGGCAAGTTTCTCGGGGTCACGGGTCAGGGTGCGGTCGAAAACAACAAGGCCGGAGCCTTTATTCGAAAAGTCTCCATGACCTATTACCTGCCCGGCGAAGAGCCCGTTTGAGGAGCAAGAAGATGACGACTGCCTACGAGATCGTAAAGGCGCACTACGACGCCAATGAGCGCAAGGATATCGAGGGGATGCTGGCCGTTCTGGCCGATGACGTTCAATGGACGGAAATGGATGGTTTCCCCTGCCGGGGGACCTATGTCGGCCCCAAGGCAGTGCTGGAAAACGTCTTCATTCCGCTCGGTGGTGCCTGGGACGATTACACCTTCACGCTTGAACGCCTGCTCGATGCGGGAAACGAGGTGGTTGCCGTGGGCAATTATACGGCCACCCACAAGAAAACCGGCAAGGCGATGAACGTCCGCGTCGTGCACGTCTGGGGCGTAAGCGACGGCAAGGTGCGCCGCTTCGAGCAGTTCACCGACACGCTGCGGGTGGCTGAAGCCATGTCATGAAGCAGACTGAAGGTGGGTGGTTAGGCCAAGACCACTAACCATCCGCCCTCAGCCATTCGGACGGCGAGCAGGAATAGGTCTCGCGAAACTTGCGCGCAAAATGCGCGCTGGACGAAAATCCGTATGCATAGGCGATATCCGTGATGATCCCCGGCTGCGCGCGGCTCGATTTGAGTGCACGCGCGGCACTTTCGATCCTGCTCCGCCAGATGTAATCCGCCGGCGTCGTGCCTTGCGCGGAGAAAGCCAGATAGACCGTTCGAACAGAACAACCCGCATGGCGGGCAATGGATGCTGCATCAAGGCCGGATGAGGCAAGGTTTGCCTCGACGTGCTGCTTCATGCGGGCAAAGACAAGATCGGTTGCGGCGGACGTCTGCGAGGAAGCATCCGTGCCGACAACGATGGCGCGCGCCAGCTCAGCCATTGAATGCCCAAGGCTCTGGCGCGCCTGCGGGTCCAGATGCGACACGTTGCCATCGACAGCACTCATCAGGGAATAGAGCGCGCCTGATAGCGTACCGGCCTTGATGGCGACGCGAACCGGCATGTCTATTGCGCCAACCGTTGCCCTCGGGAGATGCAGCATGGCGACCTCCACCGGGTCGAGATTGTCGATTTCATAAGGTTTGGCGGGATCATAGAAGACCAACTGGTCCTCCTCCATCGAAACGCGATGACGGCCCTGTGACAGCTCGGCACGGCCGCGCCTTTGCACCATGACCTTGACCAGATCCCGGCGACAGTCGCCGGGCAGGAGATCCCCTCCGATGACCAGATGTCGCTGTGCGGCCAGATGCGTGAACCGCGAGGCGCCGAGCCGTGTCGAGGCGATTTCGCCACCGCTTTCCCGCCCCGCCTCGAACTCAAGCCGAACGTTTCCGAAAAGCTGGCGCGCAACATCGGGCACGCCCCTGCCGGATGCACTTTCGATGGCTGGCATGCGATCCTCCCGATCAATGTCCATGGCCGTCATGTAGAACGAGCTGACTGCACCGGAGCGTTCTTGCGCCCCGGCGCAGTCAGCTTCAACAGTTTTCATGGTCTGCGGGACCATGAGCCGAAAGGCATGTTACTGCTTGATGGCCTCGATATCGATATCGAAAGCGATGTTCGGGCCAAGTCCGTAGTCGGCCAGCTTCTTGAGGCCGAATGTGGACACTGCATCAAACGAGGTCGTTGCAGAAAAGCCGGTCTTGATGGTCTTGGCATCCCACGGCAGCGGGCTTTCCGCATTCCAGGTCACATCGAGCGTGACCGGCTTAGTAACACCTGCAAGCGTCAGATCGCCAGTGACCTTGCCCGTCTTGTCGCCGGTCTTCTGCACACCGGTGCTTTTGAAGGTGATCTGCGGAAACTCGTCGGCGTTGAGGAAGTCGGGGCTCTTGAGGTCGGAGTCACGCTGCTCGAAATTTGTCGAAATCGAGTTCGTGTCGATCGTCAGGTTGATGGACGACTTGGTCACATCCTGCTTGTCGAAATCGATGGTGCCGGCGACCTTCTGGAACAGGCCATGAGCTTTGGACCATCCGGCATGGTTGACCTTGAAGGTGACCCAGGCATGCTGGGGGTCGATCTCATATTTGTCGGCAGCCATGGCCGGCGCGGCAATCAGGCTGGCAAGTACTGCGTATTTCAATGCTGCATTCATGGTTCGTCCTCCTGTGTTAATGACCTGATGAGCTGGAGAGAAAAGTCGCTGCAGAGACCGCGATGGAAATCACCGCTGGAATGCCGGCAAGGCAGCTGGCGACGAGATGGGAGACACCGCCTGCGTTTGCGAAAACGGGACGTGTGCTGCGAAGCAGTACGACCGGAACCCAGGGGCAGAGGCTCGCCAGCAGGACTGCCCAGATGGACACGTGCGGACCAAACAGAACAGTGATCCCGGCATAGACGACCAGCAGCCAGTTGAGCCCGTAAACCGTGGAGGTCTGCATGTGCGAACCCGGCCTGCCGATGAAAGCGAGCAGAATGGCCAGAAGCGCACTACCGCCAACGACGGCAGCGGCGGCACCGTTGATCTGGGCCATGCCGACATAGGCTCCAAAAGCCGCGGCGATTGCGAGCGCCAGATGCGCGAAGGCCGATGCCGAAAGGCCTGCGACCCTGTTCGCCGGTGCACGGCCTCCGGCTTTACCTTCCAAAATCACGCCGGCGACGGCAAGTGATGTCGCCATGACAACAATCGAGAGTGTCTCGACGGGTTTGCGTGGCATGACGTTGAAGCCGATCCAGACCATGGGCGCGAGCGAGGCAACCCAGAAGACCACGCCGTTGAGGGCGGGCTTCAGGCGCGGCCAATAGGCAGGCCAGACGAGAAAGAGGATCGAAGCGGCGGCCAGAACATAGGGCGCCTTCTGCTTTGACGACACCGGCGGCCAGCCGGGCATGCCTTCCAGAATGACCTGGGTGGCGGCAACGGCCAGAAGAACGACGAAGGCATACGCCAGGGACAGCGAGCCAGCACGCTGGCCGAACGCGAAATAGGCAAGGACGCCAATCAACAGCGGCAGGAAGAGGGTCTCGATCAACAACTGCGTCAGCATGTGCGGGCGGCCTCCACCTTTCCAGCGATCAACACTTTAACATGTTAAATAACTGGTAACGTCGGCGCGGTTCGTCCGCCATTCACGATTGCTGTCGCCCGATCACGTTTGCGTGAAGTCTCGATTTTTCATTCGGCAAACCTCGATACGGTGGTCCGCCCCGCCTGAACCTGGCTGCTCAGTCCGCGACGTCGAGCTCGAAAAAATGCTGCGTAGCGAGCGCGGCAGCGCCACGCGCCCAGGAGCCCGGCACCCAATCCGGCAGCAGTTCAGGCACGTTGAGAAATGCAAACTGAGCAAGCGCCCGACGGATGGGCTCCAGAATGGCATCCCCGAATTGCATTGCCTCGCCACCGGCAATGATCACTTCCGGATCGAACAGATTGACGAGGTCCGCCAAATGACGGCCGATAATTGCCCCGGCCTGCGCCATGATCTCGAGCGCCTGCACGTCTCCACCCTCGATGGCGGCGGCGAACTCGACCCGCGATGCTGGCTGCCCGCGCTTGGCGCTCCAGGCGGCAATCATCGCTGCCTCGTTGGTATGGGCCTGCAGACAGCCGCGCCGCCCGCACTCGCAGGTATTTCCATCCGGAACGCTGATGATATGGCCAAGCTTGCCGGCAAGACCGTGGCTGCCATGGTAGATTTCACCGCCGATGACCAGCGAAGCACCCACGCCGGTGCCGACGGCCAGGGTCGCGAAATTCCTGTGGTTACGCCCTGCTCCGAAAAGCCTCTGGGCGACTGTAAAGGCACTGATATCGTCGTCAGCCCAGACGGGTACCGCGACCTTCTCGCGCACGAGCGCCGGAAAATCGAGATTGTACCAGCCAAAGCGCGGGCTCTGGACGCAGACACCGTTGACGGCATCCACCTCGCCCGGAATGGAAACGCCGATACCCAGAATGGGCAGCCCGCTGCGACCTGCAAGCTCAAGCAGGCGTGGTATGGCCTGCGCGATCGCATCGACCATGGTTTCGGGCCGCGTATCGGCCACCGGCATGTCAAAGCTTGCCAGAGGCGTCGTGGCAAGGTCCGTCAGGATGCAGTCGATGCTGTTGTGGCGTAGCTTGAAACCGACAGCCAGATGGCCGTCGTAGTTGATGTCGACAGGAACCGGTCGGCGTCCCGTTGCGCCTGCCTGCGCCTTGCCTTCCACGACAAGTCCCTCCGCGACCAGCTCGGTCACGACGAATGTCACGGCTGCCGGGCTGAGGCCGGTCACCGTGGCAATCTCGGCACGCGGCATCGGACCACGGTTGCGCAGCAGGTTCAGGATGAGTCGCCGGTTGAGGGCTCGCGATGTCGTTGGGTTCCCGCGCACGGTGTTCCTTTAATTTATTTTGTAAATTAACTATTGAGAGTCTGGCGACGATACGTTATGAAGTCACCTATGGCAACGGAGGAACTGCCACTTGGGCCTGCCCGGGAGGAGTTAGCCGATAACCGCATAATTTCAGACACTTGAGCGCTGGCCACTGCCATGGTCCGGCACGGAATTCTATTGTCCTGGGAGGAAGCATATGACAATCAAAGACAACCTTTCACTCATCACCGCAATCAAGGCTTCACGCCGCCAGTTCCTGATTGGAGCCGGTGCGACGATTGCCGGATCCGCCCTTTACAGCCCTGCACTGGCTGATGGCGGCGAAGTCACGATCATATCGGACCTCGGCAATGCCGACCAGCGCGCAGTTCTGGAGCGCGTCGCGAAAGAATACACGCAGAAGACCGGCACCAAGATCACCATCAACAACATGGATCATGAGGCCCACAAGACCGCGATCCGCAGCTACCTCGTTGTTGGCGCGCCAGACATCTGCTTCTGGTTCTCTGGCAACCGCATGAAGGCCTTCGTCGACCGTGGCCTGTTTGATGACATCTCCGACCTCTTCCAGAAGGAAAGCTATGCCGACAAGCTCGGCGCCACGATGACGGCTGTCACCGTCGGCGGCAAGCAGTACGGCCTGCCGCTCGGCGGTATTCTCTGGGGCCTCTTCTACCGCAAGGATGTCTTTGCAGAGAAGAACTGGACCGCGCCCAAGACCTGGGACGACTTCCTGAAATTCGGCGAAGCCGCAAAGTCTGCCGGCATGATCCCGATGAGCATGGGTACCAAGGAACTCTGGCCGACCGGTGGCTGGTTCGACCATCTCAACCTGCGCGTCAATGGCCTGGAGAAGCATCTCGCCCTCATGGACGGCAAGGTTGCCTGCACCGACCCGATGCTGAAGTCCGTCTTCGACAAGTGGGAAGAGCTGATCAAGGCTGATTTCTTCTCGCCAAACGGCGCGTCCTTCGGCTGGGAGCAGGCAGGCGCGGCGCTCGCACAAAAGAAGGCTGCCATGATGGATCTCGGCAGCTTCATCAAGTATGCCTTCCCCGCCGCCGATCAGCCACAGCTGGCCTTTGCCCCCTTCCCGGAAGTCGTCCCCGGCGTCGAACGCTATGAAGACTTCTCGGTCAACTCGGTTCACATCCCTGCGAAGGGCAAGAACAAGCAGGGCGCGCGCGACTTCCTGGCCTACTTCTACCAGCCGGAAAATCTCGGTGCCTTCCTCGAAGTCGAAGGCACCATTCCGCCGCGCAACGATTGCCCGCCCAGCAAGGACCCGATGGTCAATGCTGCCGTGGAATCGTTGAAGTCCGTCAAGGGCACCTCGCAGTATTTCGACCGCGACACCGATCCGGACATGGCACAGGACGGCATGAAGGGCTTCCAGGAGTTCACCATCAAGCCTGATCGTCGTGACCAGATCCTGGCGCGTCTCGAAAAGACCCGGACGCGCATCTTCAAATAGTCCTCCCCGGGACTGATAGACGGCGGGACATCAAGCGCAAGCAGATGGCCCCGCCGTCCCCGTCATCATGGCCCTGCGAAACCGCAAGTGGCCGGTCGTCCGCGAACCGAAGTCTGCTCATGTCGAACCTCTGGAAACGTAACCGTAACTGGCTGACACCGCTCTTCTTCATCGTGCCCGGCATTGTGCTCTTCGGTACGATCATCATCGCCTCCTCGATCGAGTCCGTATGGATCTCGTTCTTCGATTGGGACGGCGTCGGTCCGAAGACCTGGGTTGGTCTGGCCAACTACAAGGAACTGCTGGCTGATCCGCAGTTCTATGTCTCGCTGAAAAACAACATCATCTGGCTGGTCATGTTCATGGCGGCCCCGCCGCTTGGCCTGGCGCTCGCTCTGCTGGTCAACCAGAAGCTTGGCGCCATGCGGTTCATGAAGTCGCTGTTCTTCATTCCGCTCGTTCTGGCGACTGTCACTGTCGGCGTCGTGTTCGGCTGGGTCTATGATCCCAACTACGGAATTCTCGCGCTGATCTTCAACGCATTTGGCGCCACCGCCCCTGCCCTGCTCTCGGATGAGCATTTCGTGACGTTTGCCGTGGTCATTGCAGCACTCTGGCCGCAGATCGCCTTTTGCATGGTGCTCTTTCTGGCTGGCCTCAACAACCTCAGCCCCGATCTGATCGGCGCAGGTCAGGTTGATGGCGCACGTGGTTTCAACATGCTCTGGCACGTCGTGCTGCCGCAATTGCGCCAGGTCGGCTTCATAGCGCTCGCAGTCACCGTCGTCGGCGCGCTGCGATCTTTCGACATGATCGCAGTGATGACATCGGGCGGCCCCTTCGGCTCATCGGAGGTTCTCGCCTACCAGATGTTCGAGCAATCGATCTTCTCCTACCGCTTCGGTTATGGCGCAGCGATTGCGACTGTCCTCTTCGTCATCATGATCGCCTTCATCACTTGGTATCTGCGCATCATGGTGCGCATGGAACGGGAGACGCGCTGATGTACCCGCGCCCGATTTCGCCTGACAACAAGCTGGCAAGCCTCACCTATCAGGCATTTGTCGCGCTGATCCTGATCCTCTGGCTGCTGCCGCTTTTCGCCGTGATGCTGACGGCATCGAAGGCCGCCGAGGAGATCATGGCCGGCAAATATTGGACATGGCCCGAGCACTTCAATCTGGTTGCGAATTTTCAGGCCGTGTTCCAGCAGACCAACATGTGGGGCTATTTCGTCAACAGCCTCATCATCACGCTGCCATCGGTTCTTCTGGTCCTGATCCTGTCGACGCTGACCGGCTACGTGCTGGCCCGTTATAACTTTCGCGGCAACGCGCTCGTGTTTTCGATCTTTGTCGGCGGCAACTTCCTGCCGGCGCAGATCATGATGATCCCGGTGCGCGACATGATGGTCGGCGCAGGCCTCTACGACACGTATTTTGCGCTGATCGTCTTTCACGTGGCGTTCCAGACGGGCTTTGCAACGCTGTTCATGCGCAACTTCATCGCAGCCCTGCCCGATGAACTCTTCCAGGCCGCGAAGGCCGAGGGTGCATCGCCCTGGCAGACCATGCGCCACGTGGTCATTCCGCTGATGCGACCGGCTCTCGCCGCACTCGCAATCCTGGTCTTTACCTTCGTCTGGAACGACTATTTCTGGGCAATCGTGCTGACACAGAGCGACGTCGTGAAGCCCGTCACCGCCGGCCTCAACAACCTGCGCGGCGAATGGACCTCGGCCTGGAACATCGTGGCGGCAGCCACGCTTTTCGTGGCCGTCCCTCCGGTGACGATGTTCTTCCTGATGCAGAAACACTTCATTGCGGGCCTCACCATGGGCGCCGTCAAAGGCTGACCCGCACAAGAATTGGAGATCGACCCATGAGCCATGTCGAACTGAAGAATGTGGACAAGTTCTACGGCAGCTATCATGCGCTGCGCTCGGTGAACCTGTCTGTCGAGAAGGGCGAATTCATCGTCATGGTCGGGCCCTCCGGCTGCGGCAAGTCGACGACCCTCAAGAGCATCGCAGGTCTCGAAAAGACCAATGGCGGCCAAATCTGGATCAACGGCCGGGACGTGACCCGCGAGGAGCCGGGCGATCGCGGCATTGCCATGGTGTTCCAGTCCTATGCGCTTTACCCGCACATGACAGTCGCTGAAAACATGGGCTTCGGCCTCAAGATGGCCAAGCGCCCCAAGGCTGAAATAGACCAGGCCGTCAAACGCGCTGCCGATATTCTTCGCATTTCGGACCAGCTGGACAAGCGCCCGAAGGAGCTGTCGGGCGGACAGCGGCAGCGCGTTGCCATTGGCCGCGCAATCACCCGCTCCCCAGAAGTCTTCCTGTTCGACGAACCGCTGTCGAACCTTGATGCGGCACTGAGAACCCAGATGCGCGTTGAACTGTCGACGCTGCACCAGCGGCTTGGCTCGACCATGATCTACGTGACCCACGATCAGGTGGAAGCGATGACGATGGCAAGCCGTATCGTGGTCTTCAACAAGGGTATCATCGAGCAGCAGGGAGCGCCGCTCAGCCTGTATCACAATCCCGACAACCAGTTCGTCGCGGGCTTTCTGGGCGCGCCGCGCATCAACTTCGTCGAGGCCACGCTAAAGGCCGTCAGGGACGGTGTCGCCGAAGTGACCCTGACCGGCAGCTCCACCAGTCTGCAAATCCCGGTTGTCAGCGAGGCGCGGCTTGAGCAGGGCGTGAAGGTCATGGTTGGCGTTCGCCCCGAAGCCTTTGCGGTGGGCGAAGTTCCCGATGCCGCGATCACGATCGATGGGCGCGTCAAGCTGATTGAACAGCTCGGTCGCGAAACGATCCTCTACGTCGATGGCGGCGGGCTCTCGACCATCGGCTCCGAAAGCGGCACGCGCAATTTCACGATCCAGACGGGAATTGCATCGACGTTCTTCGCGGGGCAAGATGTCCGCGTCTCGGCTCCCACATCCGCTCTCTATCTCTTCGGACCCGACGGCAAGACCGTATCGCGTCCGAAGCCCCTCAATGCCTCCCATCAATGAAAGCCAGCAATCTCATGAAAGTGACCGCCAGAAAACCGCTGTCCGTGTGGCGCACGCTTAACCTTGACGAATTTCTTGTAGGCGTCCCGCATTACCCTGAACATGTCGACGAAAGCTATTGGGACCGCGATGCCGAGCGCATGGCAGCAGCTGGCTTCAATGCCGTGCGCATGGCCGAATTCGCCTGGCACATCCTGGAGCCGCATGAAGATCACTTCGACTTCTCGCTGTTCGACAAGGCAATCGAAGGTCTCGCCCGTCATGGCATCAAGACCATCATGTGCACGCCAACGGCAACGCCGCCGCGCTGGCTGACGGCGCGCTATCCTGAGGTGCTGCGCGTCGATGCCAACGGCCGTCAGGCAAGCCATGGCTCACGCCAGCATTGCGATACGACGAGCCCGGTCCTGCGTCGCCACAGCCAGCGCATCACACGTGCCATGGCCGAGCACTACAAGGACAACCCGCATGTTATCGGCTGGCAGACCGACAACGAACTCAACACGACGACGTCCGAAAGCTATTCGCCGTCCGCGCTCATCGAGTTCCAGAAGTTCTGCCGCGCGAAGTACCAGGCGATCGACGCGCTGAATTTCGCCTGGGGTGGTGACTTCTGGGCGACGGCCTACCAGAATTTCGACGAAGTCGTCTTCCCGAAGCCGATGAACCCCTCGTTCTCAAGCCCGGGCCACGTGCAGGACTATCACCGCTTTCTCGCCTTCGCGACGGCGATCTTCCAGCATGATCAGGTGGAAATCCTGCGCGCGACCAACCCGGACTGGTTCATATTCCACAATCTCGGCAATCTCGCCGACATCGATTTCCGCGGCCAGTTCGGGCAGGATCTCGATTTCATCGGCTTCGACATCTATCCGTTCCTCTATGACGAGATGCGCCGCGGCGGCGGCCATGCCCTGCAGCAGGCATTGCATCTCGACCAGTGCCGCTCCTACAGCGGCAATTTCATCGTGCCGGAGCAGGCCTCGGGTCTCGGCAGCCAGCCTGGTTTCGCCTCTTCGGTTCCGGAACCCGGCGAAATGCGCCGCATGGCGATGACCTCGGTCTCGCGCGGGGCCGATGGTCTGATGTTCTTCCGCTGGCGGCCTGCCCATTTCGGCGCGGAGATCTACTGGAACGGCATCATCGACCATGACGACGTTCCCCGCCGCCGCTACGAGGAAGCCAGACAGTTCGCCTCGGACATCGCCAAGATCAAGGGCAAGCTGCTCGGAACCACAGTGCGCATGGATGTGGCCATTGCCGGCGCCGATTTCGACAACCAGGAGGCCTACAAGACCTATGCCATCGGTCTGCCAAGCCCGATGCAGGATGCCGCACACCTGCACAGAGCCTGCTATGAGGCTGGCATTTCCTGCGGCTTCATTCATCCGGAAGATGACCTTTCAAGGGTCAAGGCGCTCTATGTTCCGCACTGGGTCATGTGGAAGGACGAGTGGAATGCCGCGGTTGAAAAGTTCGTTGCAGAGGGTGGCACGCTGATCCTTTCGGCCATGACCGGCACGCGCGATGAGAACAACCACATCATCCGCACGCAGGCGCCGGGCAGCAAGCTCTCGGCATTGGCCGGTGTTCGCGTTTACGAATTCGGACCCACCTCCGGCCCCGGTGCGGATGGGCTTTTCACAGGCTTCCGGGAAGGCGGCATCGGTACCTATCAGCCGTCTCCGCGTCCGCCCGCCACGTCCGCATCGCGCAAGTACACGTTCACGATCGGCAACCGGCAGTTCGAGGCAGGTCATCTCTACGAGCAGCTCGAAACCGAGCCTGATGTGCAGGCGGTCGGCACCTGGTCCAACCGTTTCCTCGAAGGTTCGCCGATGTTGACACGCCGTCAGCATGGCAAGGGACAGGTCTATTACCTCGGCACCTACCTGACGGCACCGCTCGCGGACGCCATGCGCGAGATGCTCGTGGCCAATGCCGCCGCCGAGCCGCTTGTTGCGGATCTTCCGGCCGGTGTTGAAGTGTCGCTCCGCGATGGCGAAGGCCGCCAGCTCCTGTTTGTGCTGAATACGACGCATGAGGCCGTTGGCGTCAACCTTCCGGCGGGCAAGGATCTGCTGACGGAAAGCGCTGTCGCAGGGCAGACCCAACTCGCCGCCTATGGCGTGATGGTCATCGAGCTCCAAGCCTGACCCTTCAGGCGTGACCCTTGCCGCAAGGCAACACGTACCAACCCTGGACTTTATTACGCCCCGCCTGACTTCAGAAAGTCAGGCGGGGCGGATTGTAATGCAATCAAGCTGTGTAGGTGACACGCCCGTCACAGATCGTGACGACCGGCTTCAACTGTCCAACATCCGTTGGTTCGGCTGCCACGATGTCGCCGTCGAGCACCACAACGTCGGCGAGATATCCCGGCTTGAGAACGCCCTTGCGATCTTCCATGAACTCGACCCATGCACAATTGCGGGTATAGCCCTCGAGAAGCTCCTGCAGTGTCAAACGCTGATCCTTCAGGTCATCGCGCCATGGCTTGCGGATCAAGGCCCCCTGAATGCAGGCCAGCGGGTTCAGCGGCGTCACCGGCCAATCCGTTCCGTGTACCAGCGTGACGCCAGAATCCTTGATTGTGCGCCAGGCAAAGGCCAGCGGCCAGCGCTTCGCCCCAATGCGACCCAGATAGGGCTGCAGCGGCAGATCACCTGTACCGGGCGGGTGCGTCGGCTGCATCGAGCCGACAACACCGAGAGCCGAGAGCCGAGGCAGGTCTTCTTCCTCTATCGTTTCGATATGCTCGATACGGTGACGGCTGTCGCGCGGACCGTTCACCCGGCGGGCGTTTTCGTATGCATCCAGAACCTGCCGGACAGCGCCGCTGCCGATGGCATGGACGGCGATCTGCAGCCCAAGCCTGTCGGCCTCCGCCGCAATCGTGTTGAAAAAGGATGTTTCGAACAGCGGTTCACCATTCTCGTCCGGCTTGTCGCCATAGCCACCGACAAAGTTTGCCGTGCCGGATTCGACCACACCATCCGCGAACATCTTGACGAAGTTGCAACGCAGCCGATCCGTATCATAACGTTCGCGCCAGACGGCCGCCTTCTCTTCAAGTACGCCGAGCGGCATGAAATTCTTCATGTGGAATGGCATTCGAACACGAACAGGCAGGCCTTCGGTCTGTTCGATCTCATCCAGGAGCTCGAGCTGGTAGAGGCTACCATCCATGTTCTGGAATGAGGTAATGCCCAGCGATGCGCAGTATGCGAGACCACGTTTGAAAAGGGCGATATCGCTGGCCCTTTGCGCATCGGTCACAGAGTCCGGACTGCCGCCCGTCGCAACCCCAAACCGCTCGCGGCCACCCGTGGAACCAAGCTCGAGAACAGGTCCCATGGCATCGCTCTCGCGCAGTTCGCCGGTGGCCAGACCATCCGCACCCATGACGATTTCGTTGCCAATGCTGACCTCGCGACCTTCCAGGATGTCGGCTGCCTTCAGCGCCGCCGTATTGGCCCATGCCGTATGATAATCGGCCGAGATGAAGAGCAGCGGGCGATCCGGCATCAGTTCATCGAGCTTGTGACGGTCTGCCGGCATGCCATCGAAAATCAGGTAGTCCGCGCCCTGTCCGACGAGCAGCGGGAGGTCGGGGTTCTCTGCGGCATACGCATCGACCAGCGCCTTGACCCTATCGCGCCCGATCACACCCATCAGCGGCATCTGGGTGAGGCTGAGGGACCCGCCGAATATATGCATGTGGGATTCATTGAAGCCCGGCATGATCGTGCCGCCGCCCGCATCGAAGCTTTGCGTTTCTGGCCCGGCCAGGGCCGAAATCGCAGCGTTGGAACCAACGGCCAGAATCTTGTTTCCCGCGATTGCGACAGCCTCCGCATGCGGGGCGGCCGGATCCATGGTGATCACCCTGCCGTTTGTGATGACGATATCCGCTTGCTGGCTCATGCTTGTGCTTCCTCTTTGGAAAAATCTTCTTCTTGCGCGCCGGCGACACCGGCGCGCTTTGGTGATGATTGAAACTGGATGCTGGGTTTTCGGACGGGCGCTATTTGCGCAGGTTCGTCCAGATCTTGTTGTAGAACTCGATGACGTCCGGGCTGCAGGGCGGCGAGAACTGGACCTTGAAGTCCGCCGGACGTGAAAGTTCGGGCGCGGTCCCGATATCCTTGTTCATGAATTTTTCCGAACCGACGATACCGTTGTTGTAGGTCGCGAAATTCGAAATCATGGCTGCGTTTTCCGGATCCATGATGAAGTTCTGGAACAGCTTGGCATTGTCGAGGTTCTTGGCGCCCTTCAGCACCGCGACGTTGTCAACAAAGCCTTCGACCCCCTCTTTCGGGAATGCGAACTGCAGTGTCGGACGGTTTGCGCGGGCGCGGATGGCGGCGCCATCCCAGATCATCGACGAATCGACATCCTTCGACGACAGAAGCGTTGGCGCATCATAGCTGAAGGTGCGCCAAGAGGGCTTTGCAGCGGCCAGAAGCTCGCTGATCTGCTTGAGTTCCGACTTGTCCGAGGTGCAAAGCTTGAACCCCTTGTAGTGTTCGGCCGCGTGCATGACGGTTACCATGTCATCCAGCACATTGATGCGGCCCTTCAGTTCGGCCGGCGGGTCAAACAGGATCCCCCAGGTATTGATATCCCCCTTGTAGATGGCAGTATCAACCGAAAGGCTGGTAATGCCAACCTGCCACGGAACGGTGTAGTGGCGGCCTTCATCGTAGTAGAGATTGATGAGCTCGGGCTTCATGTTCTTGAAGTTGTCCATCTGGTTCGGCTCCGTCGCCTCCAGAAGGCCTTCCTTCTTCATGATGTCGACTGCGTAATCGGACGGAACCACGATGTCATAGCCGGAACCGCCGGCCTTCACCTTGGCCATCATGGATTCGTTGCTGTCATAGGTATCGAGCGTGACCTTGACATCGAACTTCTGCTCGAACTTCTTGATGAGGTCCGGGTTGGTGTAGTTTCCCCAGTTGTATATATGCAGTTCGCCTGCGGCAAACGATGTGCCTGCCGAGAGCAGAAGTGCGGCAAGCGCGAGAGGCGACATTTTCTTCATTGCTTCAGTTCCCCTTTATGGTTGGTTTTCCGGCAGGGCTCAGGCCTGCTTTTTCCTGGTGAGCACGAATGACATGACGATGAAGGCGACGGAGATCAGCAGGAGCAGCGTGCACATGGCATTGAGCTCAGGCGTGACCGTGTTTCGGATGCGGCTCCAGATGAAGAGCGGCAGCGTGGTTTCGCCGGGACCCGCGATCAGCTGCGTGATCGTGAAATCGTCAAACGAAACGATGAAGGCGAGCGCAGCACCGGACGATATGCCCGGCAGGAGAAGCGGCAGAGTGACATGGCAGAATGTCTGCCAGCGGTCGGCATAAAGGTCAGCCGCAGCGTTTTCGAGCGTGATGTCCATGCCCTCGAGACGAGCCCGGATCGGCAGATACACGAACGGAATGCAGAAGGACGAATGCGCGGCGATGAGCTTGCCCACGCCAAAGCTGATCCCGAACGTCTGCGCGACGAACGAGAAGAAGGCCAGGAGCGACACCGCACCGACGATTTCGGGCACGATCAATGGCGACGTGATGGTCAGCACGGTTGCGCTTTGTCCTCGCCAGCGCTTGACGCGCGTTGTTGCCAGCGCCGCCGCAGTGGCGACGACTGTCGAGATGATGGTTGCCGAAACGGCGACAACGACGGAAAGGATTGCCGCGTCGAAAAAGCCCTGGTTTTGCATGAGCGACGCGTACCAGCGCATCGAAAAGCCCTGCCAGCTCGCACCGATGCTGGTGGAGTCATTGAACGAAAAGACCATAACGATGAGGATCGGAATGTAGAGGGTGACGATGCACACTGCTGCAATGAAGCCGAAACCGGTCTGGTGCTTGATGTCGATATGACCCTTTGAGACAAAGTCAGCCATGGTTCACCTGTCCCGAACGGCGGATCTGGAAAAGCAGCGCCAACATCACGAAGAGCATCAATACGATCGAGAATGCCGACCCGAGCGGCCAGTTGCGCGACGAACCGAATTGCAGCGCAATCAGGTCGCCGATCATGAGGTGGCTCCCGCCGCCGAGAAGCAGCGGCGTCACATAGGCTCCGAATGCCGGCACGAAGACGAGGATGCTGCCGGTGACAATGCCCGGCTTGGCCAGCGGCACGATGATGCGCATGAGAACCTGAAGACGCGAGGCGTAGAGATCGAAGCCCGCCTCTGCGAGACGGAAATCGAATTTCTCAAGCGAAGCGTAGATGGGCAGCACCATGAACGGCAGGAAGCTGTACACGAGGCCGAGAAGGATCGCGAAATTCGTGTAGAGCAGCGTCACCGGGTGATCGATGATGCCGAACTTCATCAGGATCGTATTGATCAGACCTTCATCGCGAATGATGAACATCACGGCGAGTGTGCGCACCAGAAGGTTGGACCAGAAGGGGATCGTCAGAAGGAGGACCCAGAGATTGCGGCTCTCCGGCGGGCGGGTCGCCATGAAATAGGCGGTCGGAAACCCGATCAGCACGCAGATCGCCGTTGTGACGACGCCAAAGACGGCCGTGCGCAGGTAGATGACGAGATAGTCCGCCGAAAATGTCAGGGTGTCATCAAAGATGTCGCGCTGGAAGAGAAGCGAGACATAGGCCTCCATCGAGAATTTCGGGACGACACCGCCATAGTCGCCCGGGACCATGAACGAATACGCGACGACGACGACAAGCGGGATCAATCCGAAGATCGCCATGATGGTGATTGCGGGCGCGGCGAGCAGAAAGTGCCTTCGCGCGTCCTCTTTGTCTCGCAGGCTGAGAAGATCGGTCATCGCATCAGTCCTTCAGGACCTGAGCAACACGCGGCGCAACCGTCACACCGATACGCGCACCCTCGCTAAGGCTACCCGCAGCGCCGGGCCGGTTCTGCTGGCGGATGGTCAATGCCGTGCCGTCATCCATTCTGGCGTGAATATGAGTGTCGGTTCCGAAATAGACGATGCGTTCTACCGTGCAGCCCACGCTATTGCCCGAGCCTGCGGCAACCACTTCGAGTTGCTCCGGCCGCACGACGATCGTCACCTCGCCGGAGGTCGCAACCGACTTCGACGTCAACGTTTCCAGCGTCAGACGACAGTCAAGTGCGACACTGCCGGTCTTTCCATCGCTCGCCAGCAGCTTGCCTTCGAGAAAGTTCGTCTCGCCGATGAAACCGGCAACAAAGCGGTCGGCCGGATGCTCATAGATTTCGTGGGCCGAACCGATCTGCAGGACCTTGCCACCGTTCATGACCGCAATGCGGTCAGACATGGTCAGCGCCTCTTCCTGATCATGGGTGACGAAGATGAAGGTGATCTCGGTTTCCTGTTGCAGGCGCTTCAGTTCGATCTGCATCGATTTGCGCAGCTTGAGATCGAGCGCGGAAAGTGGCTCGTCCAGAAGGAGGAGCTTCGGCCTGGGGGCGAGAGCACGGGCCAGCGCGATACGCTGCTGCTGTCCACCCGACAGCTGCGTCACCGCACGATTGCCCGCATGCTCCAGCCGGACCAGCCGCAGCATTTCCTGCACGGTTGCCTCGATCTCGCGCTTGTCCTTGCCCAGCATCTTCAGGCCGAAGCCGATATTCTCGGCAACCGTCATATGCGGGAAGAGCGCGTAGTTCTGGAAGACCGTGTTGATTGGTCGCCGGTTGGGCGGCAGCATCGAGATATCCGAGCGGTCCAGAAGAATGCGCCCGGCACTCGGGGCCTCGAAGCCTGCGAGCATCCTGAGCAACGTTGTCTTGCCGCATCCCGAGGGCCCGAGCAGCGTGAAGAATTCATTTGAGCGGATCTCGATGGACACATCATCGACCGCCCGGAAATTTCCGAAATCCTTGATGACATTCGCGATGGAGACAGCGCCACCATTGGCCGCCTGCAATTCCAGTTTCGTGTCCATGATCACACTGGCACCCGCGCCGCGTGTTGCTGAACTTGCATCGATAAGCTCCCAGTTCCTGGTTCATGTTCCGGTCGTGCCAGCCTGCTTCAGGCCATGCATAACCGGTGCGAAAAGCAAGGCTTGTCGCGGACAAAATCTCAGATCGTCGTTTCGGCGCATGAGCAAAGGAGCCGTGTCGCAGCGCATGAAATGCGCATCAAGGCCGGCCCATTCTCTCCTGTTCCGCAGCTCCTTCCCACAACCTGCCGTGGAGCCATCGTGATTATGTTGTTCCCGCTCTTGTCTTTATGCGTGGCAGATGCGAAGAACTGTACAACGTAAATTATTTGCGTCAATAAAATCTTTTACGGCATAAATTATTTTTTGACGGAAAGCAGGAAATCCTTGGCACCGAAAGCGATTACGGGCCTTCGCGAAAGGCAGAAACAGCAGCGCCGCGACCTGATCCTCAAGGGTGCGAAGCGTCTTTTCGAGGCGCAAGGCATCGAGGAAACATCCATGGCGGCCGTGGCGACAGCGGTTGGCGTATCGACGCCGACGGTGTTCAACTATTTCGGCAGCCGCGATGAATTGCTGCTTGCCATCATCGTCGACGGACACGAGCGCGAGGTCAGCAAGCGGCAGACGGAGCGCACGACCGAAAGCATCATTGATGACACCTGCAATCTGCTTTCGGATTTCACGCGCGGCTCGCTCAGGATCTTCAATAAGACAGTCTGGCGATATGCCGACTCCACGGTGATCCGCCAACCAAACTCCGTCTTCGTGCGGCGATACAGCCAGATCGACCTGGTACTGACAAAGACAATAGAGGGGCTTCTGCTGGACAAACCGCTCAAGGCCAGACGCGGTCCGACCTTCAATTCGGCAGCGCTTGCCGCCGTCATCTACAACCACTGGAACAGCCACTATATCGGCTTCATCAAGGATGACGACATGACCATCGAGACGCATTTCGAGATGATGCTCCCCGAGATCAGGGAATTACTCGATCTGGTTTTTGAAAGTCCTTGACGACCGCCGTTATCAACGCGCCAGAAAGTGCCGCCTGATTTCCTCGGCGCGCTCAGCCTGATCGGCGATCTTGCCGCTCAGTTCGACATTGCGGGCAACCGGCTCCGGCAACAGACCACTGCGCAAGACCTTCAGGTCGGCGATGAACTCGGGCGTAAATTCCGGATGCGCCTGGAATGTCAGAATGTGATCACCGTAACGCATGACCGCATAGCGGCAATCCTCGGCGGTTCCAACGACCTCGGCCGCCGGTGGCTTTTCGACAACCTGGTCCTGATGCCAGGCCAGCATGTCGTGATGTTCGCCAAGGTCGTCCCGGCGATACCGGACCGGACCGGCGATCCACCCACCTGAAAACTTTTCCACCCGTCCACCCAGCGCCTGCGCAACAAGCTGATGACCGAAGCAAACGCCGACCAGGGGCCGCCGTGCCTCATCGATCTGACGGACGAGCGCTTCCAGCGGACCAATCCACGAATGTGGTTCGTATACACCATGCTTGGAGCCGGTAATGAGCCAGCCATCCGCCTCGTCAAGACTTTCGGGAAACACGCCGTCCACGACCGGATAGACCTTAAAGGTCAACGCCTCGTCCGCCAGAAAGCGGCCGAAGATATCGCCATAGTCGCCATATTGGGGAACCATCTCGTCAGGCACGTGCCCTGCGACAAGAATGCCAATCCGCATCATGAAACTGTCTCCGTTTGCCCGCAGCAGTGCCTGTATGGACGCCGCGATCAGGCGGCGTAACCGATAACGCCCTTGATCTCAAGAAAATCATCGAGGCCGAACTCGCCATATTCGCGGCCGTTGCCCGACTGCTTGAAGCCGCCGAAGGGCGCATAGGTGTCCCAGTCCGGGTAGTTGATATGGACATTGCCGGCCCGCAGGCGCCGCGCAACCCTGCGTGCACGCTCAAGGTCGGTCGAGGAAATGTATGCGGCCAATCCGTAGACTGAATCGTTGGCGATGCGGATGGCCTCGTCTTCGTCGGCATAACCGACGATCGAAAGAACCGGTCCGAAGATTTCTTCCCGCTCGATGCGCATGCCGGGGCGAACATCGGCAAACACCGTCGGACGCACGAAGTAGCCGCGGTTCATGCCGTCCGGTCGACCCTCGCCGCCCGCAGCCAGCGTTGCACCTTCTGCGATACCGGCAGCAATCAGCCCCTGTATCTTGTCATATTGGGCCTGGCTCACCACCGGGCCGATGTCTACGCCATCCCGATCGGCAGGCCCGACGGTCAGCGAATTTGCCGCCGCGCCCGCAATGGCGGCTGCCTCGCGCATCCGTTCCTGCGGGACCAGCATGCGTGTCGGCGCATTGCACGACTGGCCCGAATTACCGAAGCACTCGAGAGCACCTTCACGAACCGCATGGGTGAAATCGGCGTCATCCAGAATGATGTTCGCCGACTTGCCGCCGAGTTCCTGATGCACTCGCTTGACGGTGGCCGCAGCAGCCCGCGCCACCGCAACGCCCGCCCTGTTCGAGCCGGTGATCGACATCATGTGAACATCCGGATGAAGCGCCATCGCCTCGCCCACGGTCGGTCCATCACCGTTGATCAGATTGAACACCCCGGCGGGCACACCGGCCTCATGCATGATTTCGGCAAAGACCAGCCCGCTGATCGGAGCAACTTCCGACGGCTTGAGGATCATGGTGCAGCCGGCACCAAGTGCAGGCGCGACCTTGCATGTGATCTGGTTCAGCGGCCAGTTCCACGGCGTGATCATGCCGACCACACCGATTGCTTCCTTCGAGACCAGCGTTTTGCCGACCATGCGCTCGAAGCGGTAGTCCTTCAGCACCTCGATCATCGTGCGAATGTGGGCAGCACCACTGCCAACCTGACTTTGCAGCGCCATCTTTGCCGGCGCGCCCATTTCATGCGAAATCGCCCAGGCAAGATCCTCCGAACGCTTGCGATAGACAGAGAGAACGGACTTGAGCAGTTCAAGCCGATCTTCGCGCGACGTGAGATAGAACGTCTCGAAAGCGCGCGACGCAGCAGCCACGGCACGGTCGACATCCTGCGCGCTACCAAGCGCGATCGATGCAAAGGCCTCTTCGAGGGATGGGTCTATGACCTCGAGCATTTGCGCGTGTTCGACCGGGTCAACCCAGGCGCCATCGATGTAAAATTGGCCATACGTCTGCATTGCGAACTCCCCAGGGGCTTGCGTGGCGTAGGTCGGCAAGTGCGCGACCGATTTCGCGGCAACATAATTTGATCAAATTAAACGCGCAAGTCCGTCCTGCGCAAAAAGTCTGGTTTCGGCGCTCGAAAAAGTTCGCTCAACGCATGCCACCTCAAGCGGGCTTCCAGGCGACGAGCCGCGAGGACCGTCAACACGTGGATTCCGAATTCAGGCCATGCCCTGCCAGTCGAGCCTGGGAAGATCCGCCAGCAACCACTGAACCGCTCGCCCGAGCGGAGCATCACGGCGATGGGCAAGATAGAGCGGCAGCAGACCTGGAAGGACCGCCGTATCCTCGATCTGCAGCCTGATGAGGCGCCCGTCGGCAATATGTCGCTGAACCAGGTGAAAGGGCATGTTGCACCAGCCGAAACCGGCCAGAAGGAAGTCGAGCCGTCTGCCTATATCCACAAACCGCCAGACACGAGGGCTGATGACGCTGAAACTCGGGCCGCCCGACTGCGCGGGATCGGTGAGGATCAGCTGCACATGCTCGGAAAGGACCTCCCGCGTCAGCGGTCCAGCCAGTTCGGCGAGTGGATGTTTCGGTGCGACAACCGGGATCAGGTGAACCGAGGTCAGCGGATAGGCCCGGATATCCGGGGCCGTCACGGGCATGAGCGCACAGAGCGCAACGGCGGCGCTCCCGTCACGCAAACGCCGCTGCGAACTGAAAAGACCTTCCGTGAAGATCGTGACCGGCAGATCGGGAAACGTCGTCTGAAGCCGGGCAAGGCTGTCGATGACCGGCGCTGCAGGCACCATGCTGTCGATCGAGACGGTCAGCTCCGGCTCGACGCCGGAAGAAATGGAGCCTGCCATGCGGCTGAACTGTTCTGCCTGGCGCCAGACCCGTCGCGCCTGCTCGGCCAGAACGCGACCCGCATCCGTCAGCTTGGGCATTCGCCCGCTACGGTCGAAAAGCTGGACCTGATGCGTGGATTCCAGCGCCTGGATGGCATGGCTGATCGCCGACTGCGCACGCTGCAATTTGCGACCGGCTGCAGAGAAACTGCCCGTTTCCTCGACGGTGAGAAGGACGAGCAGTTGATCAAGGGTCAGTGCGCTCAGCATCGATCTATCTCCAATTCAGATGGAAACTATCGAAATTCTATCTCTATTTCAAATGCATCAGATGGAGTATTTGAAAATCATCAATCTAAGAGGACTGAAAATGGAAAAAGCAATTTCGACCGGCTGGAACGGCAAGAAAATTGGAATCTGGGTATTGCGCATTCTGTCGGCTGCCATCTTCATCCCCGCTGCCGCGATGAAGCTCTCCGGCCAGCCGATGATGATCGCGGAATTCGACACGATCGGGCTCGGCCAGTGGTTCCGTTATGTCACCGGCATCCTGGAACTCGCGGGCGGCATTGCCGTGCTTGTACCCCGCTTTTCGGCGCTTGGTGCGCTTCTCCTGCTGGCTGTTGATGTCGGCGCCTTCGTTGCACAGATCAGCATCCTGCACATGGACTGGATCCACACGATCGTGATCGGCGCTATCCTCGCTGCAACCTTCTACGTTCAGCGTTCGTCCATCAAAGCCTGAGCTTTCGCAACTCCGGCAAACGTGCAGACACGGTTTGCATTCGGAGTTTTCTCAAGGTCAAACAAAACGCCCGCCGCATTTCAAACGAATGCGGCGGGCGTTTTGCTGTTTCGTAATTCGGCAATGGATCAGTAGACGATCCCTTCCGCCGCCGCGGCACGAATGACAGGAGCATAGGCGACGGTCTTTCGGCTGGCAGGGATCTTGTCGCGATGTTCGGCCTTGACCCGCAATTGGGAAAACAGGCCATAGGCGCCCGTCCAGCGACCATATCCGCTATCGATGTTGATATGCCCGGCCTGGCCCAGCACCCTGAGTTCCGCACCCCATTCGCGCGAAATTTCGGTGACCTGATCGAGGGACATGTAGATGTCGTTCAGACTGCCGACGACAGTCGTCGGAAACGGTAGGCGGGTCTGCTGCAATAGCGGAAAATCGATGTGGCCGGGGTGGAGCCCACGCGTTGTCACAAGATCGCAAGGCGCGACAAGGAGAGCGCCCCTGATATTGCGCGCAGCTTTACCGCGTGCAACGGCCGCCGTCAGAAGGCATCCAAGGCTGTGGGCAACGACATAGGCAGGCCCTGCTTCCAGAGCAGCCTCGAGCCGGGCCATCCAGTCCTCCAGACGAGGATGTTGCCAGTCGCTCTGTTCAATGAGAACGCTGCCGGGATTGTCCCGCAACCAGTGACGTTGCCAATGATCTTCACCTGAGCCGAAAAGTCCCGGCACGATCAATGTTCTATGCATGCGAGCCTCCGGGTCATGGTCGTTTGCGGGATCAGGAGCCGAGGCCACCCGCGACGGCGTAGATGACAAAGCCGAAGGCGGCTGCAACCATCAGAACCGCAAAGGCATGACGGATGAGACCGCCGGGGGCTGATCCCCTCGCTTGAGCTCCGCGGTAAACCTGCATTTCTGCGCGCATGACATTGTCCTTTCAGCAATGTCGATTTTATAATCTATGAAATTTATGGATTAAAGAAACGGTATTGTGCGCCATCGGCGCAGAGGGAAAATCATTTTCAAGGAATGGCCGGCTGATGGATTCGTCCCGCAGCCCTCGAATGCGGTTACGCAGCGCTGGAGACCAGCACCTTGTCGATACGACGTCCATCGAGGTCGATCACCTCGAAACGCCAGCCATCGCGCTCGAATGTCTCGCCAAGCTCTGGCAAATGCTTCAATTCTTCGAGAATAAAACCGGCGACTGTCTGATATTCCAGGTCATCGTCCAGCTTGAAACGCATGAATTCGGCAAATTCGTCGATCGGCATCCAGCCGGATACGAGGAAGGAGCCATCTTCGCGCTGCCTGATGGCGGGTTCCTCGCCGGGCGTTTCGCGCACCGCGCCCAGAATAGCCTCCATGATGTCGGCGGAGGTGATGATCCCCTCGAAGTGGCCGTATTCATCGTAGACCAGAACCATGTGCGCGGGCGTACTGCGGATGGCCTCGATCACGTCGATAGCGCTTGAAAGGTCCGAAATGACCGGCACCTCGCGAACCAGGGCGAGCAGATCCTCGCGCCCGTTCAGGCTCGCCGCGTTGAAGAACTCCTTGCCGAACATGACACCGAGAACCTCGTCGGAACTGCCCATGCGCACCGGCAGACGCGACCTGTCGGTGCACTTCCATTGCTGCCGGATCTCGTTGATATCGCCTTCGGCGTCGATGACCTCCACTTCGCGGCGCGGTGTCATGAGGGCACGCGCCGTGCGGTCTGCAAGGCGCATCACGCCCGAAATCATCGCGGATTCTTCCGTCTCGATCACGCCTGCACTCTGCGCCTCTGCAAGCACGGTCTTGATTTCCTCGTCAGTCACCGTGTCGCCCGACTTGCCCGTCTGACCGAGCAGCGCCAGCACCAGCCGACCAGACGTATCGAGCAGCCACACCAGCGGCAACGCCGTGCGCGAAAGCAGAACCATGGCGGGGGCAACACGGCTTGCGACAGCCTCGGGTTCGCGCAGCGCAATCTGCTTGGGCACCAGTTCGCCGATGATCAGCGAGAGATAGGTAATCATCAGAACCACCGAGCCAACGCCGAATGCATCGGCCATGGAGGGCGAAACGCCGATCTGCGTGAGCCATGCCGTCATGCGTGCGCCAAGCGTGGCGCCGGAAAACGCACCGGAGAGTACGCCGACAAGCGTGATGCCGATCTGCACAGCAGACAGGAAACGTCCGGGATTTTCGGAAAGCCGGATCGCCAGCTTTGCGCCGCGGCTACCCTTGTCTGCAAGAACCCTCAGGCGCGCAGGCCTCGACGAAACGATAGCCAGTTCTGACATCGACAGCACGCCGTTGACGATGATCAGAACGACGACGATGGAAAGTTCAATGAACAAACGAACACCTGTTGAATGAAATCACGCCACAGATAGGGCCATCGGCGCGCGGCTTCCAGTGCCTCGTGTTCGATGGGCGCAATATAAGCACAACCAACGGCGGATGCCCAACCGTGGTTTTGCAAGCATTGTCAACGCCGACCTTTTGAAACGCTTCCAGCGGGCGTCTTGTTGGTGACAGAACGATCAGTCCATGGCATAGGGGCGCAATCCTGAAAACCGGGCAAGCCTCATGATCCGCATTGAAAACGTCAGCAAGTCGAACAGCAACCGCATCCTCTATATCGAGGCGACGGCGGCGCTGAACCGTGGCGAGAAGATTGGCCTCGTCGGCCCCAATGGCGCCGGCAAGACGACGCTTTTCCGCATGATCACCGGCGAAGACCAGCCTGACGAGGGCCAGATCTCCGTCGATAAGGGTGTAACGATCGGCTATTTCGACCAGGATGTCGGCGAAATGTCCGGCCGCTCGGCCGCCGAAGAGGTGATGGCGGGTGCAGGCCCTGTGAGCGAGGTGGCCGCGGAGTTGCATGCGCTGGAAGCCGCCATGGTCGATCCGGATCGATTGGACGAAATGGACGAGATTATAGAACGCTATGGCGAAGTACAGGCGCGGTATGAGGAACTCGACGGCTACGGGCTCGAAAGCCGCGCCCGCGAGGTTCTGGCGGGCCTGTCCTTCAGCCAGGAGATGATGGACGGCGACGTCAGCAAGCTTTCCGGTGGCTGGAAGATGCGCGTGGCACTGGCCCGCATCCTGCTGATGCGGCCCGATGTCATGCTGCTCGACGAACCGTCGAACCATCTGGACCTCGAGAGCCTCATCTGGCTCGAGAACTTCCTGAAGGGCTATGACGGCGCCCTTCTGATGACGTCGCACGACCGCGAGTTCATGAACCGCATCGTCAACAAGATCATCGAAATCGATGCCGGTTCGCTCAATTCCTATTCGGGCGACTATGAATTTTACGAGGCGCAGCGCGCACAGAACGAAAAACAGCAGCAGGCACAGTTCGAGCGCCAGCAGGCCATGCTTGCCAAGGAAATCAAGTTTATCGAGCGCTTCAAGGCGCGGGCCTCGCATGCCGCGCAGGTTCAGAGCCGTGTGAAGAAGCTCGACAAGATCGAGCGCGTCGAGCCGCCACGCCGCCGCCAGACGGTCGCCTTCGACTTCCTGCCCGCGCCGCGTTCGGGCGACGACGTCGTCAACATCAAGGGTGTCCACAAACAGTATGGTTCGAAAGTCATCTATGACGGCTTCGATTTCATGATCAAGCGCCGCGAGCGCTGGTGCATCATGGGCGTCAACGGTGCCGGGAAATCGACGCTCCTGAAGCTCATCGCAAACGACTCGAAACCCGATTCCGGCACGGTGACGATCGGCGCCAGTGTCAAGCTCGGCTATTTCGCGCAGCATGCGATGGACGTGCTCGATGGCGATCTGACAATCCTGCAATGGCTGGAGGAACGCTTTCCCAAGGCAGGCCAGGCGCCGCTGCGAGCGCTCTCCGGTTGCTTTGGCTTCTCCGGCGACGATGTGGAAAAGAAATGCCGCGTGCTCTCGGGCGGCGAGAAGGCACGGCTTGTCATGGCCGCTATGCTCTTCGATCCACCGAACTTGCTGGTGCTCGACGAGCCCACCAACCACCTCGATCTCGACACCAAGGAAATGCTGATCAAGGCGCTTTCAAACTATGAAGGCACCATGCTCTTCGTATCGCACGACCGGCATTTTCTTGCAGCACTCTCCAATCGCGTGCTGGAATTGACCCCGGAGGGCATCCATCGCTACGATGGCGGCTATACGGAATATGTCGAGCGGACGGGACAGGAAGCGCCGGGCCTCAGAAGCTGAGGAACCGCGGACCTGCTGAGGAGGTACCATGTCGGACGCGGAGAAAAACCCCAAGGTCGATGCCTGGCTTGCGCGCGAGACGCAATGGGCAGACGAGTTTGCAGCACTCCGCGACATCGCCCTGAAATCCGGTCTCACCGAGGGCTTCAAATGGGGTCAGGCCTGCTACACGCTCGACAACGCCAATGTCTTTCTGATTCACGGGTTCAAGGACTATTGCGCCCTGCTCTTCATGAAGGGCGCGCTGATGCGCGACCCGCAAGGCCTGTTGATCCAGCAGACGGAAAACGTGCAGTCTGCGCGCCAGATGCGTTTCGCCAGCAAGGGAGAAATTGGCCAGCTCGCACCGGCCATCGCCGCCTATATGGCCGAGGCGATCGAACTGGAAAAATCGGGCGTCAAGGTCGTGCGCAAGACCACGGCCGAGTTCTCCATGCCCGACGAACTGACGCATGCCTTCGATCAGGACCCGGATTTCAGGACGGCCTTCGAGGCCCTGACGCCCGGCCGCCAGCGCACGTGGATCCTGCAATTCTCCAGTGCCAAGCAGGCAAAGACGCGCGAGGCCCGCATCGAAAAGGCCAGACCCGCTATTGCCGCCGGCAAAGGTCCTCAGGACTGACTTGAAGCTCGCTCAGTCGAGCGGATGATGGCATGCGAACCTGTGGCCTGCGTCTCCGCTCAGTTCCGGCATCTCGGCCTTGCAGCGATCGGTCGCCTTCCAGCAGCGTGGATGGAACGGACAGCCGGACGGCGGCTTCAGCGGTGACGGCAATTCACCCGTCAGGCTGATGCGCGTGCGGGCGCGCGACGGATCCGCGACCGGCGTCGCCGACAGCAATGCCGCCGTATAAGGATGGCGCGGATGGGCGAACACCGCCTCCGCGCTGCCTTCCTCGACCGGTCGGCCGAGATACATCACCATCACATCATCGGATATGTGCTTCACCACCGAGAGACCGTGGGAAATGAAGAGATAGGCAAGCCCCATTTCCTGCTGCAGGTCCATCAAAAGGTTCAGGACCTGCGCCTGGATCGAAAGGTCAAGCGCCGAGACCGGTTCATCCAGCACGAGAATGTCGGGCCTCAGCATCAGCGCCCGGGCAATGGCGATGCGCTGGCGCTGGCCACCGGAGAACATATGCGGATAGCGATTGTAATGCTCCGGGCGAAGACCGACGCGCGTCATCATGTCCTCAACCTCGGCACGCCGTTCCGCCGCTGTGAACTTCGTGTTGATTTTCAGCGGTTCTTCGAGGATCGATCCGATCTTCTGGCGCGGATTGAGCGAACCATAGGGGTTCTGGAACACGATCTGCACGCGCGAGCGCAGCGCCGCGTCACCGACAAGCGCGGATTTCCCGCCGATCAACAATTCGCCGCCGGTCGGCTCCTCGATCATCGTGGCAAGCCGCGCAAGCGTGGACTTGCCGCAGCCGGATTCGCCCACAATCGCCAGCGTCTTGCCGCGCTCGAGTTGGAAGCTCACCCCGTTCAGTGCCTTGACGGACGCCGGCGGACTGAAGAGCTTGCGCCCGGTGTCGTAAAAGCGGGCGAGATTGCGCCCTTCCATGACGATCTCGTTCATCGCAGACCTCCAGACATCGGTTGCGGCACGCCGCCGAGCAATGGACGATTACACAGCGCCTGCCCGAAGGCTTCGCTCTGACGCGGCGGGCGCGTTTGACAGGCAGGCACGGCATGCTGACAGCGCGGCGCAAAGAGACAGCCCGACGGGCGATCAAACTGACCCGGCACCACACCTGGAATGGAGGGAAGGCGCGTGCCCTCGCCTGCCCGTTCGGGCAGCGAGGCGAGCAACCCGGCCGTATAAGGATGATGCGGATCGCTGAAGAGATCAGCCACCGGCTGTTCTTCCACCTTCTGCCCGGCATACTGCACCTGAACGCGCTCGGCGGTTTCGGCAACGACGCCCATGTCATGCGTAATGAGCACCAGCGCCATGTCGTTCTCGCGCTGCAGCTTCACCAGCAGTTCGAGAATCTGCGCCTGGATAGTCACATCGAGCGCCGTCGTCGGTTCATCGGCAATCAGAAGCTTGGGATTGCAGGCAAGCGCCATGGCGATCATCACGCGCTGGCTCATGCCGCCAGACATCTGATGCGGAAAGTTCGACAGCCGGTCTTCCGGTGCGGGAATGCCGACGAGCTTCAGCAGCTCGATGGCGCGCTCACGACGTTTCTTGCGGTTGAGCCCGAGATGCAGGCGCAGCGTCTCGCCGATCTGGTAGCCAACCGTGAAGCACGGATTGAGGCTCGACATCGGCTCCTGGAAGATCATGGCAATATCCTTGCCGATGATCTTGCGGCGCGCCCGCGCGGCCATGGTCGTCAGGTCCTGCCCGTCGAAAGCCATGCGGTCCGCCGTGATCTTGGCCGTCCAGGGGAGAAGCCCCATGACGGCGAGCATCGCCACCGACTTACCCGACCCGGACTCCCCGACAATGGCGAGAATCTCGCCCTTGTCACAGTTGAGCGAAACACCGTCGACCGCCCGGAAAAGGCCGTTCGCCGTCTGGAATTCCACCGTGAGGTTTACGATCTCGAGAAGCGCCATCTCACGACCTCTTAAGCTTGGGATCGAGGGCATCGCGCAGGCCATCCCCCATGAGATTGATGGCAAGAACCGTGATGAGGATTGCCAGTCCCGGAAATGTCACGACCCACCACGCGCGCTGTATGAATTCACGCGCTTCGGCGAGCATCGTGCCCCATTCGGGCGTCGGCGGCTGCGCGCCCATGCCCAGAAAGCCGAGTGCTGCCGCCTCGAGGATGGCAGCGGAAAAGGCAAGCGTCGCCTGCACGATGAGCGGCGCCAGACAGTTCGGCAGGATGGTGATGAACATCAGGCGCGGCCAGCGGGCGCCCGCCACGCGGGACCCGACCACATAGTCCTTGCTCTTCTCTGTGATGACCGAGGCGCGCGTCAGGCGCACGAAATGCGGCAGGTTGACGAGTGCGATGGCAATCATCGCATTCATGAGGCCAGGCCCGAGGATCGCGACGAGAACCAGCGCAAGCAGAAGCGACGGAAACGCGAGGATCACATCCATGACCCGCATGACGATGATATCCGTCTTGCCGCCCGCAAAGCCGGCGATGAGGCCAACGATGACGCCCGAAACCACCGAAAGCAGCACGACCACGACACCGATGAAGAGCGAAAATCGCGCGCCGTAGACGAGGCGCGAGAAGATGTCGCGACCCACGGCATCGGTGCCGAGCAGGTAGGAAAGCTGTCCCGTGGGCGACCATGCCGGCGGCAGGAGCAGAAGGTCACGGTTCTGGATATCGGGCAGATGCGGCGCAATGAGCGGCGCAAAAACCGCCATCAGGACGACGATGACAAACACCGCCAGACCGATGACCGCGCCCGTGGAGCGCGAGAAATAATACCAGAACTCAGCAAGTTCGGACTGGGGTTTCGCCGGGTTTTTGGTTGCTTCAGCCATAACCGCTCCTAGCGCCTGATCCGGGGATTGATGAACCCGTAGGCCACATCCACCACAAGGTTGACGATCATGATGATGGCCGCAATCATCAGGAGGCCGCCTTGCACGACGGGATAGTCGCGCTTGAACACGGCATCGACCATCCATTTGCCGATGCCCGGCCAGGCAAAGATCGTCTCTGTCAGGATCGCACCGCCGAGCAGGACGCCGATTTGCAGACCTATGGTCGTGACAACCGGGATGAGCGCGTTGCGGAGCGCATGAACGCCCACCACGCTGATGGGCGGCAGGCCTTTCGAGCGCGCGGTGCGAACATAGTCTTCGCCCAGCACTTCCAGCATCGCCGAACGCGTCTGCCGGGCAATGACGGCAAGCGGGATTGTGCCAAGCACGATCGTCGGCAGGATCAGGTGACTGACCGCCGATATGAACGAGCCTTTTGGACCGACGAGCAGGCTGTCGATCAGCATGAACCCTGTTATGGGACGGAAGAAATACATGAGCGCAATGCGACCCGAGACCGGCGTCCATCCGAGCGCGCCCGAGAACACGATGATGAGCAGGAGGCCCCACCAGAAGATGGGCATGGAATAGCCGACCAGCGCCACGCCCATGATGCTCTGATCAAGCCATGTACCGCGCTTGACGGCGGCAATAACCCCGGCGGGAATACCGAGAACAACGGCCATGATGATGGCGCAGAGCGACAGTTCCAGCGTTGCGGGAAAGAGCGTCAGGAATTCCGAGAGGATCGGCTTCTTGGTCGTCAGGGATGTGCCGAGATCACCGTGCAGGACTGCCCAGAGATAATCGAAATACTGGACGATCATCGGCCTGTCGAAGCCGAACTGATGTGCCAGTTCCTTGTAGCGTTCCGGCGTCACGCCATGTTCGCCCGCCATCGCGACAATGGGATCGCCCGGGAGAAGACGAATGAAAAGGAAGGAAACGATCGTCACCCCGATGAAGGTCGGGATCAGCAATCCGATGCGTCTCAGCAAAAATCCGAACATGGGAAATTCCCGATGCTGATGCAGTTGCGCTCGATGGAAGCCGGTTGAACGAGTTCAATCGAGCGAAACGCAGATGCACAGATTCATGGTTTTGCAGCGCCACAAGCACATCCCGGCCTCGTCATGCGAGGCAGATTGCGCCGCCGCGGGATACGCGACGGCGTCAGGCAAGCGCTGAAAGACCCGCCCTTATTCGTCGATATCGACGCCGTCGAAGCGATGCGAACCGAGCGGATCCTGCAGATAGCCCTTGACCTTGGCAGACATCGGTAGAACGACCAGCGAATGGGCAATCGTTGCCCACGGCGCCTGCTCCTTGAACATCACCTGAGCCTGCTCATAGAGCTTCGTGCGCTCGGCCTTGTCGGCAGTCTGTGCAGCCTTCTGGATGACGGCGTCGAAGTCCTTGTCGCACCATGCACCCTTGTTGCCGGAGCCGACAGCGCCACAGCTGAGCAGCGGCGTCAGGAAGTTGTCCGGATCGCCGTTGTCACCGGTCCAGCCGGCAAGAACCGCACCATCGTGCTTCGGATCTGCAGCAAGCTTCAGGTACTGTGTCCAGTCGTAGGACACGATGTCGACCGTGACACCCACCTTGGCAAAGTCTGCCTGGATGAGTTCTGCCATGCGGCGTGCATTCGGGTTGTATGGACGGGCCACCGGCATCGCCCAGATCTTCATCTTCAGATCCTTGATGCCAGCCTTGTCGAGTGCAGCCTTGGCGGCATCCGGGTCATACTTGTCGTCCTCGACCTTGTCGTTATAGGACCACATGGTCGGCGGCAGCGGGTTCTTGGCAACCTGACCAATGCCCGGGAACACGGCATCAAGGATGGCCTTCTTGTTGATGGCCATGTTGAGCGCGCGACGGACTTCCGGCTTGTCGAACGGAGGCTGCGAGGAATTGTAGGCGAGGTAGCCTACGTTGAGGCCCGGCTGCTCCATGACAGTCAGGTCCTTGTCGGCCTTGAGGCCAGCGATATCGGCCGGCGACGGCGAGTTGGCAATGTGGCACTCGCCAGCCTTGAGGCGCTGCATGCGCACAGCTGCGTCCGGGGTGATTGCAAAAATCAGGTCATCGATCGGCTGCTTGCCACCCCAATAGTCGGCGTTGGCCTTGTAGCGGATCGTCGCGTCCTGCTGGTAATCGACGAACGTGAACGGACCCGTGCCGACCGGCTTCTGGTTCAGCTGGATCATGTTCTTGTCGGCGGCCAGCTTGTCGGCATATTCCTTCGACACGACGGATGCGAAATCCATCGCAAGGTTGGCGAGCATCGGCGCATTCGGCTTCGTCAGCGTCAGCTTGACCGTCATGTCATCGACCTTTTCCCAAGACTTGATCAGATCAGGCAGGGACATGTCGGCATAGTAGGTGTAATCGCCGCCGTTGACATAGGCGTGATACGGATTGTCCTTGTCGCTCATGCGGTCGAAGGTGAAGATCACGTCATCGGCATTGAAATCACGCGTCGGGGTGAAATAGTCCGTTGTCTGGAACTTCACGCCCTTGCGGAGCTTGAACGTGTAGACCGTGCCATCGTCGGAAATCGTCCAGCTTTCTGCGAGACCCGGAAGCAGATCGGTCGAACCGCGCTTGAATTCGATCAGGCGGTTGTAGACGGTCTTGGAAGAGGCATCGAATGTGGTGCCGGATTCAGACAGGCCAGGATCGAATCCTTCCGGCGAACCTTCAGAGCAATAGACCAGTGTCTTGGACCATGCGGTGGTTGCGAAGGATGCAGCCAGCGCGGTTGCTGCCAGCATGAGGGCCAATTTCTTCATGGCGATTTTCCCAATTTCGTTCTTATGGTTTCGCCCGCCTCTACGGGCTTGCAGGAAGAAAAGCCCATTTGACCGGCGAAAGCAACAAAGCCTCTGTAAAATTTTTCTGGATGGACAAAAAACGCGATGGCAGTGTGTGGCACGTAAATTTGCCAGCCGATTGCCTTTGACCTTGGGACAAAGCCCCTGTATTGCAAGGGCAATTCCGGGCGCGGGTTGTCGCGCCTTTCCTTATCAGAGCACGATCCGGCTGCAGAAATACTGAAGACGGCAGGATTGTACTCCAAAACAAGAATATTGGAGCCGCTTCCCGCTGACAGCTGATTGGGAAGGCTCCCGAGGCAAACACCATGAAGTTTCTCGATGAAACAAAAGTCTATATCCGCTCGGGCGATGGCGGGGCCGGCGCGGTCTCCTTCCGCCGCGAGAAATTCGTCGAATTTGGCGGCCCTGACGGTGGCGATGGCGGCCGCGGTGGCGACGTTTGGGTTGAGGCTGCCAATGGCCTGAACACGCTCATCGACTTCCGCTACCAGCAGCATTTCAAGGGCGGTACCGGCATCCATGGCATGGGCCGCAACCGCAATGGTGCCAAGGGTGCGGACGTCACGCTGAAAGTGCCGGTCGGCACGCAGATCTTCGAGGAAGATGGCGAGACGCTGATCGTCGATATGGTGACCGAGGGCCAGCGTTTCCGGCTGGCCGCAGGTGGCAACGGCGGCTTCGGCAATGCCCACTTCAAAACCTCGACCAACCAGGCGCCGACCTGGGCCAATCCCGGTCTCGAAGGCGAGGAAAAGACGATCTGGCTGCGCCTGAAGCTGATTGCTGATGCAGGCCTCGTCGGGCTTCCCAATGCCGGCAAGTCGACCTTCCTGTCGGCTGTGACCCGGGCTCGCCCGAAGATTGCGAATTATCCGTTCACGACGCTGCATCCGAACCTCGGCGTTGCCACCGTCGACACGCGCGAATTCATCATTGCCGACATTCCGGGCCTCATCGAGGGCGCGCATGAAGGCACCGGGCTCGGCGATCGCTTCCTTGGCCATATCGAGAGGACGCGCGTGCTTCTGCACCTTGTCTCGGCAATGGAAGAAAACGCCGGCAAGGCATACAAGACCGTGCGCAAGGAGCTGGACGCCTATGGTGGCGGCCTGACCGGCAAGATCGAAATTGTAGCGCTTTCACAGGCCGATGTGGTTGAAGAAGCGGAGCTGAAGAAGAAGATCGCCTCGCTCAAACGCGCTTGCGGCCAGACCCCGATGGTGATTTCGGCTGTGACCGGCAATGGCATGCGCGAAGCCCTGCGTGAACTCGCCCGCATCATCGATCAGGCGCGCCGCGAGGATCCCGGCGTGCAACCGGCAACCAGCGCGCATGGCCATTCGGGTCGCAAGCCGAAGCAGGCTCCCATCCTCGATGAAGACGACGATCTGGAAGAAGACTGGGACTGATCCGGCCATGGCTGCTAAGCGCAAGAAACCCTCCGCCTGCAAGCGCGTGGTGATCAAGATCGGCTCTGCCCTGCTGGTCGATCGCAAGAGCGGCCTGAAGAAGGCCTGGCTGGACGCGGTCTGCGAAGATATCGCAAAGCTCCGCGCCGGTGGCGTTGACGTGCTCGTCGTCTCCTCGGGTGCGATCGCCATGGGCCGCACGGTTCTTGATCTGCCCTCGGGCATCTTGAAGCTCGAAGAGAGCCAGGCCGCAGCAGCGGTCGGCCAGATTGCTCTGGCGCGCGCCTGGTCGGAAAGCCTCTCCTTCCATTCCATCGTCGCGGGTCAGGTTCTTCTGACGCTCGGCGACACGGAAGAACGCCGACGCTATCTCAACGCGCGCGAAACGATGAACCAGCTCCTGAAGCTCGGCGCCGTGCCGATCATCAACGAGAACGACACGGTCGCGACAACCGAGATCCGCTACGGCGACAATGACCGCCTTGCCGCCCGCGTCGCAACCATGGTCGGCGCAGACCTCTTGATCCTGCTCTCCGATATCGACGGGCTTTATACCGCCCCGCCGCATCTGGACCCGGATGCGCATCTGATCGAGGAAATTCCGGCAATCACCCCCGCAATCGAGGCGATGGCAGGCGGTGCTGCGTCGGAACTGTCACGCGGCGGCATGCGCACCAAGATCGATGCCGGCAAGATTGCCACCTCGGCTGGCTGCGCGATGATCATCGCCTCCGGCAAGCCGCTCCATCCGCTGAATGTCATCGAAGAAGGCGGGCGGCATTCATGGTTTACGGCATCCGGCACACCGGTGACGGCGCGCAAGACATGGATTGCCGGAAAACTGCAGCCTGCCGGCAGGATACGGGTGGACGAAGGCGCTGAAAAGGCGCTCTTCTCCGGCAAGAGCCTGCTGCCCGCAGGCGTCACGGCTCTGGAAGGCGATTTCGCCCGTGGCGACACGGTCGCAATCATCACCATGATGGGCATCGAAATCGCGCGTGGGCTTTGCGCCTACGATGCGGACGAGGCCCGCCAGATCCTGGGCAAGAAAAGCAGTGAAATTGCCGAGATTCTCGGCTATGCAGGCCGCTCCGCCATGATCCATCGCGACGATCTCGTGATGACGGCAGCGCGGGAAAAGGCTTGAAACGACATCTTCAAGCGAAAGGATGAGACAATGCTGGACGCAACAATGGACAAGGCCGCAGTCGAGACGCTGATGCTCGAAATCGGGAAGAATGCCCGTGCTGCTGCTCGACCGTTGAGCATTGCCTCTGCCGAGCGCAAGCACGCGGCATTGACCGCCATGGCGTCCTACATTGTCGCCGACATGGACAAGATCCTCGCCGCCAACGCGATCGATCTCGAAAATGCGCGTGAAGCAGGCATGGCTGCCTCCTTCGTTGACCGCCTGACGCTGAGCGAAACCCGCATCCGCGACATGGCGAACGGGATTCGCGCGATTGCCGACCTGAAGGACCCGGTCGGTGAAATCATTGCCGAATGGGACCGCCCCAATGGCCTGCATATCGAGCGCGTCCGCACGCCGCTCGGCGTAATCGGCGTGATTTACGAAAGCCGCCCCAATGTGACGGCGGATGCCGGCGCGCTTTGCCTCAAGGCAGGCAATGCCGTGATCCTGCGTGGTGGTTCGGATTCGATCAATTCATCGCAGGCTATCCATGCCTGCCTGGTGCGCGGACTGAGGGACGCAAACCTTCCAGAGCATGCTATCCAGATGGTGCCGACCACGGACCGCGCTGCTGTCGGCGCGATGCTGAGCGGCCTTGGCGGCGCAATCGATGTCATCGTGCCGCGCGGCGGCAAGAGCCTCGTGGCTCGCGTCCAGTCGGAAGCGCGCGTGCCGGTATTCGCCCATCTGGAAGGCATCTGCCACGTCTATGTCGACAAGTCGGCCAAGCTCGACATGGCGGTCAGCGTCGTCGCCAATGCCAAGATGCGCCGAACAGGCATCTGCGGCTCTGCCGAAACGCTGCTGGTCGATCGCGCCTGCGCCGCAACCCATCTCAAGCCGATCCTGGAGGCGCTCGCCGCCAAGGGCTGTGAAATCCGCGCCTCCGCCGAGGTCATGAAACTGGCCGGCGGCCTCAAGCCCGCCACCGAAGAGGACTGGTCGACGGAATATCTCGACGCCATTATTTCCGTGGCGCTTGTCGATGGAATTTCAGGCGCCATCGAGCACATCGCACGCTATTCATCGAGCCACACCGAGGCCGTCATTGCCGAAGATGCAAGCGTCGTCGAACGTTTCTTCAACGAGATCGACAGCGCCATTCTGCTGCACAACGCCTCGACCCAGTTTGCCGATGGTGGCGAGTTTGGCATGGGCGCCGAAATCGGCATTGCGACAGGCAAGATGCACGCGCGCGGCCCCGTGGGCGTCGAACAGCTGACCTCGTTCAAATACCGGGTGCGCGGCTCCGGCCAGATCCGGCCGGTCTGATACGTGACGGCCGGGGGGGATCCGCCAAGGCAATATCTCGACATGCCGCACACGGAGCGCGGCATGGTGATCGGTCTGTTTGGTGGCTCTTTCAACCCTCCCCATGATGGACACCGGCTTGTCGCCGAAATCGCCCTTCAGCGGCTGGGTCTCGACCAGCTCTGGTGGATGGTCACGCCCGGCAACCCGCTGAAAAGCCACAACGGGCTGGCGCCGCTTGCTGAGCGCATCGCAGCATGCGAGTTGGTGAAAGGCGATCCGCGCATCAAGGTGACAGCGTTCGAGAAGACGCTGGGGAAGACCTACACGGCTGAGACACTGCGCGCCATTCGCGCCCGCAATCCCGATTGCCACTTCATCTGGATCATGGGTGCCGACAACCTGAAGAATTTTCACCTCTGGCAGAACTGGCGCGAGATTGCCTGCACCTATCCGATCGCCGTCATCGATCGGCCTGGCTCGACACTTGCCTATCTCTCCTCCAAGATGGCGAAGACCTTCGACTATGCCCGCGTTGACGAGCGGCTGGCCGGTGCGCTGGCGTTCAGGCAGGCCCCAGCATGGACCTTCATCCATGGTCCACGCTCGCCGTTGAGCTCCACATCGATCCGCGCTGCCCGCAGTGCATGATCACAGGCGATTTCGCAGTCGCGAAACTCACTTCTTGAAAGCTTCATCAATTGGTGCGTATCATATAAGCGCGATCTGAATCGCGTTTGACGTGCTGTTATTTGGCAAGAAAGGAAAAACTCTGACAACAGTACATAGCAAGGGAACTGCTCCCCGCAGCCTCCCCCGGAGCAAGGAACGTGGCGCTGATGCCGCCGCCCGGGCTCTTCAAGCGATCCTTGGCAGTCTCGAAGATTCCAAGGGCGAAGACATTGTAACCATCGACATTGCCGGAAAATCGGCGCTGGGAGACTACATGGTCGTTGTCTCCGGGCGATCGAGCCGCCATGTCAGCGCCATTGCCGACCACCTCATCACCGATATCAAGGAAGATGGGTTCGGCAATCCCCGCGTCGAAGGTCTGGAGACCGGCGACTGGGTGCTGATCGACACCGGCGATATTATCGTCCATGTATTCCGTCCGGAAATCAGGGAGTTTTACAACATCGAAAAGATGTGGGCTGCCCCGGATATGGAAGACAGCAGACTGCATTGATGCCTGAAGCGCTTGAGCAAATCGGCTCAGGCATCTAATGAGGCATCGCCTGGATTGCCTTGCTTTCGTTGCGCGCCCGCCGCGGTGGCGCGACGCAATGAGAATTATGGTTTGTCCTGAGGAATTCGTTGCAGCTGACCGGAAAGAGTTCGAGGGACGATCATGCGGGTTGGTTTGTTCGCGGTGGGGCGGCTGAAGGCCGGCCCGGAGAAGGATCTTGCGACCCGTTATCTCGACCGTTTTGCAAAGGCAGGCCCAGCCGTCGGCCTTGAGTTTTCCCGTGTGATTGAAGTGGCCGAAAGCCGCAGCCCGCAAGCCGAGCAGCGCAAGCGCGAAGAGGCGCAGATGCTGGACAAGGCGCTGCCGGAGAACGCAGTGCTAATCCTGCTCGACGAACGCGGCAAGGCACTTGGATCCGAGGAATTTGCCGACATGCTCGGCCGCCTGCGCGATGGCGGCAAACGCGACCTGATCATCGCCATCGGCGGTGCGGACGGGCTTGATCCTGACCTCACCGAGCGCGCCGAAGCGCGCATCTCCTTCGGCAAGATGACCTGGCCCCACCAGATGGTGCGCATCATGGCAGCCGAACAGCTCTACCGTGCCGTGACCATTCTCTCAGGCCACCCCTATCACCGGGCATAACACCAATATTGCAAGCTGAAGCTGGCCGACGGCCATAGTTTTGGCCGCAAGCTTCCGGTAGGCTTTGGCGCATAGGTTTCAGCCCACTCTTTTCCTCGCGCGCTTGGACGCGCCAATCGCCAGCGCCTTTGGAGCCCGGATCAATGCCAAGACACATCCTGACAGGTGCGCGCATGCTCCTTGCAGCCGCGCTGGTCCTGTCGGTCGAGCCGGTGGTCTGGCATATTGCAAACGCACAGGAGGCTCCGTCGACGACCGCGCCCTCGACGACGACGACGTCGTCGGCCGACGACCTCGCCGCACGCCAGAAGGCGACCCGTGACGAACTCGATGCGATCTCCAAATCGATCACCCTTTCAGACACGCATGTCGAGGAGCTGAAAAAGAGTATTGCAGGTCTGAAGCAGACCGGTGCGGAAATCCGCGATGCCCTCGTTACATCCGCAACGAAGCGCAAGGACCTCGAGGCAAAGATTGCGGAAGGCGAAAAGAAGCTGAATGAACTTCGCTCCGGCGAAGCCAGCATCAAGGCCTCCCTTTATGAGCGGCGCGGTCTGCTGGCGGAGGTTCTGGCCGCACTGGAGCGCATGGGTCGCAATCCTCCACCGGCCCTTCTGGTAACGCCTGATGATGCACTGGCCTCGGTGCGCAGCGCCATTCTTCTTGGCGCCGTCGTACCCGGCATTCGTGGCGAGACGGACAAGCTGATTGCCGACCTGCAGAAGCTGTCGGACACGGAAAAGGGCATCAGCGACGAACGCGTTTCGCTGACCGGCCTGATGACCGCCAGTCTTGAAGAAGACCGGCGCATGAACCTGCTGCTGGCCGAAAACGAAAAGAACACCGACGCATCCCAGAAGCAGCTGGACGAGGAACGCGCCAAATCGGATGCGCTTGCCCAGAAGGCGGCAAGTCTTCAGGAGCTGATTGCCTCGCTCGAAAACGAGATCGGCTCGGTGCGCGACGCGGCCCTTGCAGCCAAGTCGCCCGAGGCAGCGCAGGGTGCGCCGGGCGAACTGCCGCCCGATAAAAACCGCATTGCGCCAGCATATGCCTTCTCCAAGCTCACCGGAAAACTGGTGCTTCCCGTCAGTGGCGATATCGTGCGCAACTTCGGCGATCCGGACGGCACCGGGCATGATGCCCAGGGAATCACGGTGGCCAGTGGGCCGAATGCGGTGGTGACCGCCCCCTCCGACGGATGGGTCGTATATGCCGGGCCCTTCCGCAGTTATGGCCAGATGGTCATCCTCAATCCGGGCGACGGTTTCCATATCGTGATGTCCGGCATGGAAAGGGTCACCGTCAGGCAGGGACAGTTCGTTGTCGCGGGCGAACCGCTCGCGGTCATGGGAGAAAAAAGAGTGGCCAGTGCGGCTGCTTTGGCGCTGGTCACGGACCGGCCAAGCATTTACATTGAATTCAGGCAAAATGGAAAACCGGTTGATTCCCGCCCCTGGTGGACCGCCACACAACTTGGAAAGGCTCGCAATGATACGTAAGGCTTCACTTCTTGTCGCAGGTGCGCTGTTGGGCGCGACCGCGATGAGTGTCATCTATTCGGCCAGCGTTCCCGCTTCGGCTGCAAACAATTCGACATACAAGGAGCTTTCCGTTTTCGGTGACGTTTTCGAGCGCGTGCGCGCCCAATACGTGACGCCGCCGGACGAGAAGAAGCTGATCGAAGCCGCCATCAACGGCATGCTGGCCTCGCTTGACCCGCATTCGAGCTTCATGAATGCCGAACAGGCTGCCGACATGCGCGTCCAGACCAAGGGCGAGTTTGGCGGCCTCGGTATCGAAGTGACGATGGACAAGGGCCTCGTCAAGGTCGTCACCCCGATCGAAGACACGCCCGCATCCAAGGCCGGCATCCTCTCGGGCGACTATATTTCCAAGATCGACGGCACGGACGTGAGCGGCATGACGCTGAACGACGCCGTTGAAAAGATGCGCGGGCCAATCGGCACCGACATCAAGCTGCAGATCGTTCGCCAGGGCGCGGACAAGCCTCTTGAATTCACCCTCAAGCGCGACGTCATTGCCGTGCAGGCCGTGAAGTATCGCGTTGAAGATGGTGATATCGGCTACCTGCGCATCCTGCAGTTTACCGAAAAGACCTTCGACGACCTGAAGAAGGGTATCGACACCATTCAGAAGCAGGTGCCGGACGACAAGCTCAAGGGCTATGTCATCGACCTGCGCCTGAACCCGGGCGGTCTGCTTGACCAGGCAATCGACGTATCCGACGCATTCCTGAACAAGGGCGAGATTGTTTCGACCCGCGGCCGCGATGAAAGCGAAACCCGCCGCTTCGACGCCACCGATGGTGATCTGTCGCATGGCAAGCCGATCATCGTTCTGATCAACGGCGGCACCGCCTCGGCCTCCGAAATCGTGTCCGGCGCACTGCAGGACCTGAAGCGCGCCACCGTTCTCGGCACGCGTTCGTTCGGCAAGGGCTCGGTCCAGACGATCATCCAGCTTGGTGATGCAGGCGCGCTGCGCCTGACCACGGCGCTCTACTACACGCCGTCGGGCCGCTCGATCCAGGGCACCGGTATCACCCCCGACATCAAGGTCGAGGAACCCGTTCCGGACGATCTGAAGGGCAAGGTTGAGGTCGAGGGCGAATCGAGCCTCTCCGGCCACATCAAGGGCCAGAGCGAAACCACCGAAGGCTCCGGCTCCATCGCATACGTGCCGCCGGATCCGAAGGACGATGTGCAGCTGCACTACGCCATCGACCTGCTGAATGGCGTCAAGAAGGATCCATCCTTCCCGCCGGACCCGACAAAGGTCACGCTGGCCAAGTAATCTTTCGAGGTGGCGCGCGGATATGACCGTGCGCCACCTTCGAACGCCGCGATGCGAGCATTTCCTTGAGCACAGATTTTCACGCGCCACTGGGGAATAACCGAAAGGATACGCGGCGACGCGGCTTTCCTTATGCGCGCGTGTTTGGTGCGATCGCCTGGATTGCCGGGATTGGCGTTGTTGGCGGCATCTCCGTTCTGCCCCATGTGTTGCCGGGCCGCCTCGCCGATGCTGTCGTGCCTGAAGAGCCGAAGGTGGCCGCAGCACCTGCCCAGCCCGACGCGTCTGCAGACCAGAGCACGGCGCACGACATCCTTTCCAGCAACGGCAATGATGGCGCCAATGTCGTCAAGCAGATGATGCCGGACGGCAGCGTGGTCACGAAATACACGCCCAAGAATCGCGACGGCAACGGGCCGCTTGTCATCACGAATGAAAAGACCCAGCCCACCCGCATGGCCGGTGTACCCAATGACGATCTGATCGAGGACACGCCTGACGGCAAGCTGCCGCGGATAGGTTCTGACGGTCTGCGGCCTTTCGACTATTACGCCCGGCCCTGGTCCGGCGCGCGAGGCACGCGCATCGCCATTGTTGTCTCCGGGCTTGGCATAAGCCAGACCGGCACCATGCGTGCCGTGCGCGACTTGCCGGAAGAGGTCACGCTTGCCTTCGCGGCCAATGGAAACAGCCTTTCGCGCTGGGTGCCGGAAGCGCGGCGCAATGGGCATGAAGTGCTGCTTCAGGTGCCAATGGAGCCGTTTGACTACCCGGACAACAATCCAGGTCCTGGCACGCTGCTGACTGGCAAGAACAGCAACGCGAACATGACAAACCTGCACCAGGCCATGGCGCGCATGAACAGCTATACCGGGGTCATGAACTATCTGGGCGGCAAGTTCCTTTCGACGCCTCAGGCCTTGCAGCCGGTCATGAACGAAATCGCCGGACGCGGGCTCATGTTCCTCGACGATGGATCGATCGCACAGACCTTGAGCGGAAAGGTCGCCGATTCGTTGTCCATGCCGCATGCATTTGCAGACCTGACGCTCGACACAGAAGTCAAGCAGGAGGCGATCCTGCGCAAGCTGGATGATCTGGAGCGCATCGCCCAGCGCAATGGTTCTGCGATTGGCGTCGCCTCGGGGTTTGATGAAAGCATCAGCGCGATCCAGAAATGGGCTACCGACGCTGGCGGCCGTGGCATCGAAATCGTTGGCGTATCCGCGCTCGCCAATGCACCGGGAAAGAACTGAACATGTCGAGCAAGCACAAGAGCGGCCTGACGGCCGATGATCTCCCCTACCGTCCATGCGTTGGCGTCATGGTGCTGAATGCGGGGGGCCTGGTATGGGCCGGCCGTCGCATTCCGGAAGAAAACTCGGAATATGATGGCTCGCCGCAGCTCTGGCAGATGCCGCAGGGCGGCATCGATGAGGGCGAGGAACCGATCGAGGCCGCCTGGCGCGAACTCTACGAGGAGACCGGCATCAAGTCTGCCTCGCTTCTGGCAGAGGCGCCGGAGTGGATCAACTATGACCTTCCGCCACAGCTCATCGGCATCGGCCTCAAGGGAAAGTATCGCGGCCAGACGCAGCGCTGGTTTGCCTTCCGCTTTGAAGGCTCGGAGGACGAGATCGCCATCAATCCACCACCGGGCGGGCATTCCGCAGAATTCGACGCATGGGAATGGAAGCCGATGCACGAATTGCCGGAGCTCATCGTGCCATTCAAGCGCGAGGTCTACCGCAAGGTCGTCGCAGCCTTCCGCCACCTGGTCTGACCCTGGCCCGCCATTGACATTCCCGCTCCCGTAATCGTTATATACAATAACAATTTGGGAGGGAGACATGGAAAATCGCATTTTGCGGGTAGACGGCTTCGATATCCGCTACCAGGAAGCTGGTGGCGCTGGTCCGGTGTTGCTGTGCATTCATGGGATCGGGGGCTCGCTTGAACTCTGGAACAGGCAGCTGGAAGGCCTTTCGTCCTATTGTCGGGTGATCGCCGTCGATTTGCCGGGCCATGGTTTGTCAGACCTGGGACACCAGCCCTATGACCTGCCCGATTTTGCGGACGTCTGCTGGTGCTTCCCCGATGCTCTCGGGATCGAGAAAGTCGTGCTTGCAGGAAACTCGATGGGTGGTGCCGTTGCGCTGTTGATGGCGGGCAGCGCACCCCATCGTACGGAGAAGGTCATTCTGGCGGGTGCCGCGTCGTTGGGTCGCCGCTCTCCGTTTCCCTTCCGCCTGATGTCATTGCCCTTCATCGGTGAAGTCATGACTAAGCCGAACAAGGCAGGGATCCAGCAACAGCTGAACGCAATTTTCTTCGAGCCGCAGGCTGTAACCGACGACGTTCAGATCTTCGTGACACGCAATGCCTACAAGCCCGGGGGTGCCCAGGCGTTCCTCTCAACACTCCGGTTCATGACGGATTTCGGGGGGCAGAGGCAGGCCATGGTCGACCGGGCACACCGAACGCTCGCAGGCCTTGAGATACCGGTCCTGTTCGTTCATGGGCGAGAGGATGCCGTGGTCACGGTTCAGCACTCCATCGAGGCGCAAAGGCTCACGCCAAATTCAAAGCTGCTGATTCTGGAAAAATGCGGACATACCCCGCAATGGGAACAGCCCGCGCAATTCAACCAGGCAACGGTCGAATTTCTGGCGAACTGATCTGCCGCGTCACGGGAACGATGGCAAGAGAACCATTCGGCGGGTAAATGGCGCCGCGCACAGATGGCGCGGCGCTGAGATCATGATTTACTCGGCTTCGTCCGCATGCGCAGCATTCAGCAGGCCATAGCGCTCTTCACCGATCTTGCCGAGAAGCTCAAGCTGGGTTTCGAGGAAGTCGATATGGCCTTCCTCGTCCGCAAGAAGCGCTTCAAACAGCTGCATCGTCACGTAGTCGCCGGCCTCGTAACAGATTTCACGCGACTTCTTGTATGACGTGCGGGCATCGTATTCGCCGGCGAGATCAGCCTCGAGAACTTCCTTGACGTTCTGACCGATGCGCAGCGGACCGACCTTCTGCAGGTTGGGATGACCTTCAAGAAAGATGATGCGCGCAACGAGCTTGTCGGCATGCTGCATCTCTTCGATCGATTCGGCGCGTTCCTTCTTGGCGAGCTTCTGGTAGCCCCAGTCTTCCAGCAGGCGATAGTGCAGCCAGTACTGGTTGACAGCGCCGAGTTCAAGAAACAGCGCTTCGTTCAACCGATCGATTACCTTTGCGTCGCCCTTCATGGAAAACCTCCTGCTTTTGGGTCTGATTATGAATCACAATATCGCCCGCTCAAAAGGGGCGCCATCAATGAAAACGGAAATGAACGCGATTGGTTCCGCAATGCAACTCAGGCAACGCGGCTGTTGCGGCGCATGGCGAGGGCCGCCTTCTGCTCTTCTTCAAAACGACGCAGGCGTTCCATGAAATCGACCACCTTCTCGTCGTCGGAATTGCGCTTGGCATGGAATTCCGCGGTCGTGGAGACGATGAGGTCAACGACATTGGGGAAACAGCCGCAGCAACGGCCGCGCTTTTCCATCGCATGATAGACCTTGGCCGGAACGATCAGCTGCCAGCAGTCTTCCTCCAGGAACGCATTGATAACGTCCCGGATTTCCTTGTCTGTTATGAAATTGCAGCTGCAGACCAACATGGCGTTGCCCGAAAACCTTTACTTGACGCTCCACTTTAAACAAAAGAGGAGCTTCTCTGTCAAGATAGATTTCAACAACTCCAACGAACAGTGTGTTCGCGTAGAGGATTGCAGTCCGCGCCTCGCCAGTCCGTCGGGCGTATCAGACTTTCAGCTCGAGCTCGGCAAAGTCTTCCGTGCCGAAAAATCGCTGATAGCGCTCGACCTCGGCGGGCTCGCCGGTGGCCTTGCGGGGGTTGTCGGAGAGCTTCACGGCCGGACGGCCATTGGCTTCGGACACCTTGCAGACGATGGAAATCGGCAAGAGGCCGGGCGTATCGCTCGGTGCGCAATCGGCAAAATCGTTGGTGAGGTTGGTGCCCCAGCCAAAACTCATACGCACCTTGCCCTCGAAATGACGGTAGGTGTTGATGATCGTCTCAACATCAAGGCCATCGGAAAAGATGAGGAGCTTGTTGTGTGGATCGCGCCCCATCTTGCGCCACCAGGCGAGGATCTTCTCGCCGCCCTCGATCGGGGGCGCGCTGTCGGGACGGAAGCCTGTCCAGTCCGCCACCCAGTCTGGCGCATTGCGCAAAAAGGATGTGGTGCCGAAGGCATCCGGCAGCACGATCAGCAGGTTGCCGCCGTAAAGCTGCCGCCAGTCTTCCAGCACCTTGTAGGGCGCGTAGGCCAATTCCGCATCGGTTTTCGCCAGTGCCGCAGCCACCATCGGCAGTTCGTGAGCATTGGTCCCGAGCGCCTCGAGATCGGTGTCCATGGCCAGGAGGACATTCGACGACCCGGAAAAGGCCTGGCCGATGCCTTCCTTGAGCGCTTCAACACACCAGCGCTGCCAGAGAAAGGAGTGACGGCGACGGGTGCCGAAATCCGAAATGCGAAGGTCAGGATAGCGCTTCAGCGCCTCGACCTTGGACCACATGCGCGCCTTGGCTCGGGCATAGAGAACATCCAGTTCGAACCGGCCAAACCCCTTCAATGCCGAGCGCGACCGAAGTTCGTTAATGATGGCGAGCGCCGGGATCTCCCACATCGTCGTCTCGCACCAGGGTCCTGAAAACGTGAGCTCATACTGGCCATCGCGCTTCTGCAGATCGTATTCAGGAAGCCGGAATTCGGCGAGCCATTCCAGGAACTCCGGGGAGAAAATCTGCTTGCGCCCATAAAAGGTGTTACCGGCAAGCCAGATCATCTCCTTCTTGGAAAAGCGCAATGTGCGGGCATGATCAAGCTGATCCCGCAACTCGGCTTCTTCAATGTCATCGGCCAGGCGCACGGTTTTGGTGCGGTTGATGAGCGAGAATTCGACATGCACGTCGCGATAGTGCTGCCAGATCATCTGCAGCATCAAAAGCTTGTAGAAATCGGTATCCAGCAGGCTTCGAACAATGGGATCGAGCTTCCAGGCGTGGTTGTAGACACGCCGCGCGAGATCGGTTTTGGTCATGCTTCCCTCTCCCTCGAACCTGCAATCAGGCGATGACAACGCCGGCGGCGCGCATGCGTTCGATCATGATGGCAATCGATCCGCCAAGATCAATACCGCGGCAGGCATCGAGCCTGACATCCACCTTGAATCCAAGTGTCACCGCATCAAGGGCGGAATAGGCCACGCAATAGTCTGTCGCCAGTCCGCAAAGCGTCACTTCATCAATGCCGCGTTCCTTGAGATAGCCTCCGAGACCCGTCGGGGTCTTGTGATCGTTTTCGAAGAATGCCGAATAGCTGTCTATCCCGGCGCGGAAACCCTTTCGGATGACGAGTTCCGCTTTGGTCCACGCGAGCGCCGGATGAAATTCGGCGCCTTCGGTGCCCTGGACGCAATGGTCGGGCCAGAGCGTCTGCTGTCCATAAGGCATGGTGATTTCTTCGTAAGGCGCTTTTCCCGGATGGCTGGAGGCAAAGCTTGAGTGGCCCGACGGATGCCAGTCCTGCGTGAGAACAACATGCTCGAAGGCGCCGATCAACTGATTGACGACCGTCAGGATGGCATCGCCACCGGCAACGGCGAGCTTGCCCCCCGGGCAAAAGTCGTTCTGTACATCGATAACGATCAGGGCCTTGCCGGTCATTCGCCATGCTCCATGCTCATACAGCGCGGTGGGTTCAATTAAACGCACGAACGGCGCTGTAGCACTTTTATTCTGTGCATGTTCGTTCCGCTCAATAGAATTCAATTGAGCGGAACGAACATGCATGAGTGCAAGGGAAATCACAGTTCCCATGGGCAGACAAGGCAGCCGTGGCTGAAAATCAATGAAAATTCCGTCCCTTGGGCATGACATCAGCCGCCGGAACGACAGGAGGCACCAGCCTTTGTGGCATCTCGGGCATGGACAGGGAGGCCTGCCGCCAATGTTCTTCAGCCCGGCGCTCGCGCTGGTCGACACCTGGTCGGCGCACCTCGTCAGCCCGCGCAAGGCTTGTGATATCCGTTCCCTGATCTTCTAGAAGGGCAAGGAGGGGCGACATGTCCTCCATGTATTCGGCAATCAAGTGGGTCACGCCTTCAGCCGTTTGCAGGCGTCCGCGCACCTTCACGAGCCGGGCACCCATGACAATCGGCCGAAATTTTTCGAAAACTTTCGGCCATACGATGACATTGAGAACACCCGTCTCATCCTCCATCGTCATGAAGATCACGCCCTTGGCGGTGCCCGGGCGCTGCCGGACAAGAACCAGACCGGCGGCTGTCAGGCGACGGCCACTCTGCGTTGTTCTGGCGCGCTCGGACGTGTCCACCCCCATTCTGGTGAACCTTTCGCGCAGGAAGGAGAGCGGATGGGCCTTCAAGGACAGTGTCAGATAGCGATAGTCCTGCACGACATGCTCGCTGTCGCGCATCTTCGGCAGAAGCACCTGCGGCTCCGCCTGAATACCATCAAGAGTATCCGACCTGGCTTTTGCCGCCTCGAAGAGCGGCATCGCCTCGGCCGCCGACTTCTGGTCAAGCGCACGCGCCTCCCACAGCGCCTGCCGCCGATCGAGCCCCATGGAGCGGAAACAATCGGCATCCGCCAGCCGTTCGATGGCGCTGCGTGTCAGCCCGGAGCGCAACCAGAGTGCGCGAATGGATGGATAGCCCGCACCGCGATGGGCGACGAGCCGGCACATGTCATCCTCCCGCAGGCCCTTGACCTGATGGAAGCCGAGCCGGATCGCGCGGCGTGTCTCGATGACATCGACCATGGACCGATGCGCCGCAAAGATCCGCCGCGGGTCAAACACGGTCGCTTCCAGCGTCGAATCCCAATCGGAGTGATTGACATCCACAGGCCGGACCTCCACCCCATGCTCCCGCGCATCGCGGATCAACTGACCTGGCGCGTAAAAACCCATCGGCTGGGAATTGAGAAGCGCCGCACAGAAGACATCGGGATATTTTGCCTTCAGCCAGCATGACGCATAGACGAGAAGAGCAAAGGATGCGGCATGGCTTTCCGGGAAGCCGTAATCCCCGAAGCCCTCGATCTGCTGGAAACAGCGCAGCGCAAATTCGGTTTCATAACCGTTCGTGACCATGCCGGCGACCATCTTGTGACGGAACTCGTGGATCGTGCCGAGCCGTCGGAAAGTCGCCATGGCGCGCCGCAACTTGTCGGCTTCGCCGGGCGTGAACCCCGCCGCGACGATGGCAATCTTCATTGCCTGTTCCTGGAAAAGCGGCACACCCATCGTGCGCCCCAGCACCGCGCGCAATTCTTCCTTCGGATATGTGACCTTTTCCAGTCCCTGGCGCCGCTTGAGATAGGGATGAACCATGCCGCCCTGGATCGGGCCGGGACGCACGATCGCCACCTCGATAACGAGATCGTAAAACTCCCGCGGCTTCAGGCGGGGCAACATCGACATTTGTGCGCGGCTCTCGATCTGGAAGACCCCGATCGTGTCGGCACGGCACGCCATGTCATAGACGAACTCCTCCTCCTTCGGGATCGAGGCAAGGGTCAGTGGCCGCTCATAGTGGTCTTCGAGAAGCTTGAAGGCCTTGGCAATGCAGGTCAGCATGCCAAGCGCCAGTACATCGATCTTCAGAATACTGAGCGCATCCAGATCGTTCTTGTCCCATTCGATCATCGTGCGTTCTTCCATCGCCGTCGGCATGATCGGAACTACCTCATCCAGACGGTCGCGGGTGATCACGAAACCACCGGAATGCTGGGTCAGATGGCGTGGAAAGCCCATGAGCGTCGAGGCGTGGTCCAGCACGCGGCAGGTCAACGGGTCCCGGATGTCGAGACCTGCGGCGCGTGCCTCGCGCTCGGTCAGGTCCTTGGTCGACCAGCCCCAGATTGCCCCCGACAGGGCCGATTGCACATCCTCGGACAGACCGAGCGCTTTCGCGGTTTCGCGCCCAGCCGAGCGCGCACGATACGTGGTGACTGCGGCTGCGAGCCCGGCATGGTCACGCCCGTAGCACTCGTAGATATACTCAATAACTTCGTCGCGCCGTTCATGTTCGAAATCGACATCGATGTCGGGCGGCTCTTTCCGCTCCGGTGAGATGAATCGCTCGAAAAGCAGGTCCGTCAGATTGGGATTGACCTCCGTGATGCCGATACAGAAACACACGGTGGAATTGGCCGCAGACCCGCGTCCCTGACAGAGAATGTTGCGCGAGCGCGCGAAGTGCACGAGATTGCGCACCGTCAGGAAGTAAGGCTCATATTCAAGCTCGGCGATAATGGCCAGTTCGTGCTCGATCTGACCAGCAACCTTTTCCGGCACACCCTCGGGATAGCGGCCCTCTGCCCCTTCCCAGGCCAGCCGCCGCAGCGTCTCTGCGGGTGTTTCGCCAGGCAGGGATTCGTCCGGATATTGATATTTCAGTTCATCAAGCGAGAAGCGCAGCCGCTGGAAGAACCTTTGTGCGTTCTCTATGGCTTGAGGCGTCTCGCGGAAGATGCGCGCCATCTCGGCCGGGCCCTTCAAGTGCCGTTCGGCATTGGCCGCCAGCAGGAAGCCCGCATCAGCCACCCTTACCCGATGACGAATTGCCGCCACGATATCAGCAAGCGGCCGCCGCACCGGGTCATGATAAAAAGGTTCGTTGAGAGCGACCGGCGGCACACCGCTCGCATCGGCCAGCGCCGAAAGCCAGCCGAGGTTCAGCCTGTCGTTACCGTCGTAACGCGCCGAAAGGCCGAGATGGACTGCGTCGCCAAAACGGTTTTTGAGGCGCTCGAGCAGGGCAGCAAGCGGATCGCTTTCCTGGTCGGTAGGCGGCAGGACGATCAGAAGCAGGCCCTCGCCCCACTCCATGAGGTCAGACTCGAAAAGCTGGCATGTTCCCTTTTCGGCACGCATGTTGCCGGCACTCAGCATGCGGCAAAGGCGCCCCCATGCCGCCCGGTCGACCGGATAAGCCAAGATGTCCGGCGTTGCATCACTGAAGACAAGTCGCGCACCGGGGCGATAGGCAAAGCCGTTTTCCTTGGCCGCGAGATGTGCCCGGACAACCCCCGCCACCGTATTGCGGTCGGCAAGGCCAAGACCGGACAAGCCCGCCGCGCGCGCAGCATTCACCATCTCCTCCGGATGGGATGCCCCTTCCAGAAAGGAGAAGTTGCTGCGCGCGCCCAGTTCCGGAAAGGCAAGCTCGGGAAAGGTGGGGATCACGCGAAGACCCCATGCATGAACCAGCGCGGCGGCAGACCGGCCGTACCGTAAAGCCCCTGACGATAGAGCCAGAAGCGGCGACCACCCTGATCCTCGATGCGGAAATAGTCGCGCGGACTGGCCGTCTCCCCATCGATCCACCATTCAGCCTCGATCCGCTCCGGACCTTCCGCGCGATTGACACGATGCAATGTCCGCCGCCAGCGGAAGGTGATGGGCGGACCTTCCGGCACTTCGGCGATGGCCTCCACCGGCTCGGGATGGGCAAAAAGCCGCATGGGTCTCAGCCGCTGCGACCCGCCCGAAGCCGGAGCACCTTCCATAACGTCACGACTGAATGGGGCAAGCGCAGAAGCACGCTCCGGAATGTGGCTCGCATGCAGCACGGGCACGCGGATGACGCCGCTGCCAAGGCGGGCCTCGACCTTGCCGACAAAATCGTCAAGCGAGAGATCGGAGCGTCCGGCGCTGGCGAAATCCGGCTGCACGGGGTTAAGTGGCCCTGTCGCCAATACGGAAAGCCGGACCGTCTCGAACCCGTAACCGGCATCAAAATCGTCATGAATAGCGGCGAGACGCTCGCGAAAGAGTCCGGCAATCCGCGCGGCTGTCTTCAAGGGCGCGGGCGAGCGCACCGACAGCGACACGACGCGCCCATCCACACGATAAAGCGCCAGCACAAAACCAAGACCGCCGAGCCCCCGCTGTGCCAGCGTGTCTTCAAGATTGCTGCCAAGATGCTGCGCAAGCGCCAGGATATCCTCCTCAGCCGTCACAGGCTCGACCAGCTGACGCTCGGCCGAAAGGGCGGCCACCGGCATGCGCGGCGAAACAGGTTCGCCCTCACGCCCAAGCGCCTGGTCGAGGCGACGCAGAACCTCGGCCCCGAAGCGGCGGGCAAGCGGTGCGCGCGCCATGTCCATGATATCGCCCGCCCGCTTCAGCCCTGCCTGTGCAAGACCATCAAGCGTTTCGCTTTCCAGACGCAGGGCGGCAAGCGGCAGGCCCTGAAGCATAGACGCCTCATCCCCTGTCGGCAGCACCTTCTGATGCCCGGCAAAAGCCATGGCATAAGAGAGCCCGGGCGTTGCCGAAATGGCAAGTCGCGCTTCGAACCCCATGTGAAAGAGCCGCGCTGCCAGATCATCAAAGAGCGCGCGTTCACCACCGAACAGATGGCAACAACCCGTCACGTCGAGAAAAAGCGTATTGTCACCATGGATCGCGACCAGCGGTGTGTAACGTCCACACCAGTCGGCAAGGCTCGTCAGCAGCCGGGCATCGGCGGCCGGATCCGCCTCGATGATATCGACCTCCGGCAGGCAGGCACGAGCCTCGGCAACCCCCTGCCCAAGGCGCAGGCCCACCTGTGCGGCAAGCTCATCCAGCGCAGCAAGCCGCATCGCATTGCGGATACGCGCCGAGACTGCGACAGGCGGATGATCAGGACGCCCGGCTGAACGCCAGGACGCGCCCCATCTTGTCCGCGCGATCCGGTCCGTCGGCAGGCGCGGCAGGAGAACGGTGAGGATGCGCTGTCCCAGATGCGTAAACAGCGTCGGAACCGGTGGTGTAAAATTGACGCTCATCGGCGTTCCACTCCATGACGAAGGCAAAGGGTGCAGGATTACGGCTCTTTTCGACGGTGATGCGAAAGGCCGGGTGGCCGATCGTGCCGGGGACGGAAAAACGGCCGACACGACGAAGACCGGCTGGCGCTGCCTCGACCAGGAAACGCAACTGGGCCGAGCTTGCCTCTTCATCCCCGGCCTGGCGCAGCAGGAGGAGAGGCGCACCTGCCTGCCGGGCCTTCAGATGCAGCCGCCGGCTTTCGGTCAGTCCGAACTTTGCAGGATTGCCGCGCACTTCAAGAACGATCGCCGAAAAAGCCTCGGTCTGCAGCGCAGCCTCGGCCACCCAGAGCGCCTCCTCAACCCGACGCGGATGTGCCGTTACCAGACTGCCGGGCATCAGGCCGAAGCTGGCAAGTCCCGCTGCATGGGCAAAACCAGCCTCGCGCCCCGCTTCACGCTCGCTGATCCAGAGGATGGGTCTTCCAGCATCCTTGTGGGCCTGGACAAGCACCGAAAGTGCAAGTGCAAAGCCCGTCACCGCCCCGGCATCCATCGTCAGCGCGGCACGCAGCTCGCACAGTCCACCAAGCGGCAATCCTCCCTCGAGCCTGGCATCGAAAGCCTCAATTCCCAGGGGAAGACGGCTGGTGGCATCATCGACCGGCGCAGTTTCTTCCAGCGCGCCGGTATGCTTGCGTCCTTCCTCGATAGCGGCAACGACCTGGCGCAGGGCATGCAGATCCGTCTTCGCCAGAGCATCTCTTGCCATGGCGTTCACTCCATATTTGTTCCTGTTATGTTCCTATGGATTCCAGAGCTTCGCCAAAGAGTCAAACAGATTTTATGAATTTATTCCTCGTTTAACCCTGATCGAAAAAAGACCTCGAAATGCAGGGCGGAAAATCCTATATGACCCTGAGAAAGGATACCCATGGCTCATATCGACAAGTCGGAAGACTGGCGGGATCGCTATTCCCCCTCCATGGAAGCCATGGAGTCGCTTGCACGTGAGGCATTCAGCCTGCTGCCGGAAGAATTCCGCACGCTTGCAGGCAACCTTGTCATTGAGCTTGCAGACTTTCCGGAAGACGACGTGTTTGAAGACATGGCGCTCGAAACACCGTTCGATCTTCTTGGTCTCTTCGAGGGGCGCGGCATCACAGAACGGTTTTCAGTCGAGACCGGTGAAATGCCGAACCGCATCTTCCTCTATCGCCGTCCGATCCTGGATTACTGGGCCGAAAACGAAGAAACCCTGGGCGACATCATCACCCATGTACTGATCCACGAAATCGGCCATCATTTCGGCCTTTCGGATGACGACATGCAGGCGATCGAAGACCATGCCGACGAGGCGCGTTCGGTTTAAACCGCGCCAATCAAATTCACTTAAGTTTCGCCTTGAGGCTTTCTTCCGGATAGCAGGTCTGGCGAACGCCGTTCTTCTGCTGCCAGTCGCCGATCGAGCGCCGTGTCTTGTAGCCGGGCAATCCGTCCGTCTTGCCGACATCGTAACCCTTCTTGACCAGGGCAAGCTGCATGGCCTCGACATCGGAGCGCAACATGTTGCCGACATCGCCCCATTGCCCGGCAAAGCCCGTTCCCCTGTGATCGATGCGGTCGGCCAGGTTGCCGACATAAAGCGCATAGAGGTCGGAATTGTTATATTCCTTGATGACGTAGAAATTGGGAGACACAATGAACTGCGGCCCGAAGCGACCCGCCGGCACCATCATCATGCCGTCGCCCTTGAGCTCGCTTGCCGCGACAGGCTTGCCATCAGCACGCGCGATCCCGGCTGCGACCCATTTGGAAATGGGTTGCGCCTTGTCAGGCCCCTCCTGCGCGCACGAAACGCTATCGGGTATCCTCACCTCGAAGCCCCAGCTGCGCCCGCGCTGCCAGCCCTTGGCCGCCATATAGTTGGCAATAGATGCCAGGGCATCCGGCACGGAATTCCAGATATCCTTCTTGCCGTCGCGGTCAAAATCCACCGCGTATCGTTGGAAACTCGTTGGCATGAATTGCGGCATGCCGAGCGCCCCGGCCCACGAACTCTTCATGGATTGCGGCGCGATGTCGCCTTCCTGGGCAATCGCAAGCGCCGCCAGAAGCTCGGTCTCGAACATATCCTTGCGGGTGGACATGAAAGCCTTGGTGGAAAGCACCTGCATGGCCGAATAGGAGGCGCCGCTATTGCCAAAGGCCATCTCGCGACCCCACAGCGCAACGACGATATCGCCCGGTACGCCATACTTGGTCTCGATCCGTGTTAGCAGGCTGTGATGCTGCGAAAACACCTGCCTACCCTTCTCGGCAAGCGATGCGATCGACTTTTCATTGAAATAGGCCGCAGGCGCGGAAAACTCTGCCTGGGTTTGCTTGCGTACCGGCGGCGGAGCCTCGCCCGGTGGTACAAGATCGGGCAGGCCCCAGTTCAGCGTAACGCCCTTGAAGGCTGCGTCGAAAACGCTGCGCGAGACCCCCTGCTTCTGGGCCTCCGGCCAGATAACCTGCTCAAGCCACGCCCTGAACTTGGCCTCAATGGCAGGCTTGTCAGTGGCGAGCGAGGGACCCGCCAGAAAGGAAAGCGAGAGGGCGCCTGCAAGGGCAATTGCTTTGGCAAGTTTCACGCTCTGTCTCCTTATCGGACATGCAATCAAAACCGGAATCCTGTGGCGCCGTCAGATGGCCGTTCGCGCCTTCAGCGCAGCGGTCAGCGTGCCCTCGTCCAAATAGTCGAGTTCTCCACCAACCGGAACGCCATGCGCCAGCCGGCTGATCTTTGCGCCGAGGCCGGAAAGACGGTCCGTGATATAGTGCGCCGTGGTCTGCCCCTCGACGGTCGCGTTGACGGCGAGAATGACCTCGCGCACACCACCTTCCGCCACCCGATCAATCAGCGCTGCAATGTTGAGATCGTCGGGCCCGACGCCATCGAGTGGCGACAAAGTTCCGCCCAGCACGTGGTAAGCTGCATTCATCGCACCGGCACGCTCGAGCGCCCACAGATCCGACACATCCTCGACCACGATGATCACACCATGGTCACGGGTCACATCGCTGCACACCGTGCAGGGATCGCGCGTATCCACGTTGCCGCAACGCGAGCAGATGCCGACCTTGTCGACAGCCTCCGCCATGGCGCCGGCCAGCGGCGCCATCAGCTGGTCTTTTTTCTTGACGAGATGAAGTGCAGCCCTGCGCGCAGAGCGAGGCCCAAGGCCCGGCACCTTCGCCAGAAGCTGGATCAGTCTTTCGATTTCGGGGCCTGTGACTCGCTTTGCCATGCCCCGTATGTAGTGGATGGTCTGATTCTTGAAAACAGCGGGTTGCGGTTTTATCCCGAACATCCCCGGGAAGATCCCGGGGCGAACACCGACGGGCGGAAAAAATATTATGTGTTTTCCGCGGCAATCATCGCCGTCAGGCTGCCTTCGGCCGGGAAAAACGGAATGAGGCAAGCCTGGAAGGCATGATAGATATCCGGCTTGCCGACAAAGAGGTTTTCCGTCGGCTGCAGATCTTCCGAAAGTTCCGGCAACCAGCCACCGAAATCCTGGTCGATCAGGTGGGATGCGGCGAACTCCCAGAGCTTGCGATACCACTCTTCGTGGAAATCGGACGGCGCATGCGCATTGAGGAAGGCGGCGGCGCCAATCCCTTCCGAAATCGGCCACCAGAGCTTTTCGCGTCGTTTTGGATTGTTGTCCCAATCGAGCGTGTAGAAGAAGCCGCCATGCGCCTTGTCCCAGCCGAGATCGATCGACGCCTTGAAGAGCGCCACGGCCGCATCCTTCAGCCAGTCGAGACGCTTGCCGCCCAGCACCCAGAGCTGCAGGCAAAGCCGCGCCCATTCCAGCCAGTGGCCCGGCGTCGAACCCGAAGGCCGGAACATCTCATTACCAGAATAGCCGTTGTCCAGGCTCCAGTCGGAACGGAAGTGCTCGGCAACCCGGAAGTTGAGGCTACGCGCATGCTTGTCGATGATGAGCGATGCGATCCGCTCGGCGCGCGTCAGGTAAAGCCTCTCGCCGGTCGCCTCGAAGGCGGCCATCAGCGCCTCAGTCAGGTGCATGTTGGAGTTCTGACCACGGTAATCGGAGATCGGCGACCAGTCGCGATTGTATTCTTCGGAGACGGCACCATTGGCCTCTTCCCAGAAGCGTTTGTCGAGCACTTCGGACACATCCGCGAGAATTCCATCTGCAAGCGGATGGCCGACAAGCTTGGCGCTGGAAGAGGCCAGAAGCACGAAGGCGTGGCCATAGGCCTGCTTGGTATCGTCCTTGGGCTGGCCCTCTTCAAGCGACCACATGTAGCCACCGAACTTGTCGTCCCGGTGGCCCTTTTTCAGGAAGTTCATGCCGTGGTCGATCATCTCGGCCGAGCCCGGTCGTCCAAGCATGTGACCAACGACATGGCAATGGACCATGCGGGTCGTGGCGTGCAGGGCCTTCGGACCTTCCATCGGCTCACCCTCACGGTCGAGATCGTAGAAGCCGCCAGCCGGATCAATGGCATTCAGGCTGAAGAAATCGAGGAGGTTGACGGCTTCCGCAGCCAGCCAGTCGCGATGAAATTGTCTCTTCTGCCATCCCTTGCCTAGTGAAGCGGACATGTCTCTCTCCCTGTCGAATACGTGTTGGGGCGATACATGCCGCAAATGACCGCAAATCTCAATCGATTTAAGATGGACACGTTTTGAAGGCTCCGCTAACCGTTTGAACCCAAGGGACAGGAGAGCGAAGCATGGAAATTTTCAGCAAACTCAGGCAGGCACCTTTCTCGCTCGACGAGCAGGCACTCGCCTGGGTTCGGCAAACGCATGCCCAATTGAGCCTCGAGGAAAAGATCTCGCAGGTCTTCGTGCTCGCGCTGCACGGCAAGGACCCCGCGCTCTTTGAACGCTATGCGGCCATGAAGCTGGGCGGCGTCACGCGGTTTTATTCGCCCGACCTCGAATTCGAGATGGAGCAGCTCCAGAAGCTCATCGATGCCAATCCGGTTCCGATGGTCATCACTGCCGACATGGAAGGCAGCCGCCATTCATTTGCATTCGGTACCCCGGTTCTGGGACAGCTGGGACTCGCAGCCGTCGATGACGAAGCCGCAACTAAGACCTCAGCGGCCATCCTGGCGCAGGAGGGCCGCGCCATGGGCGTCACATGGTCCTTCACGCCGGTCATAGACGTCAACGCCGCATTCCGCTCGGCGATCGTCGGGACCCGTTCGTTCGGGTCCAATGTCGAGACCGTGGAACGCCATGCGGTCGCCCATATCAGGGGGCTTCAGGAAAACGGCATCGCGGCAACGGCAAAGCACTGGCCGGGCGAAGGGTTCGACGACCGCGACCAGCATCTTGTTACGACTGTTATCCCGCTGGGTGTCGACGAATGGATGGAAACCTTCGGTCGGCTTTACAAGCGCATGTTCGACGAAGGCGTCATGAGCGTCATGAGCGCGCATATCGCCTTCCCCGCCTATATCCGCTCAAAGGTGGATGATCCTGGCATCGAGGCCTTCCGGCCGGCCTGCGTTTCGAAGCTGCTGACCACGACACTCTTGCGCGAGGAACTCGGCTTCAACGGCATTATCGTGTCGGATGCGACCGAAATGGGCGGTCTCGAAGCGTGGGGCGACCACATGACCACCAAGCCGGAGCTTCTGGCAGCGGGCTGCGACGTGATCCTCTTCACCTCGACACCGGAAGACGACATGGCAGCGGTCCGGGCGGCGATAGAGAAAGGCACTCTGACGGAGGCGCGACTGGACGAGGCTGTCATCCGCTTGCTGGCGCTCAAGGCAAAGCTTGGCCTTTTCAAACCGGTGGATGTCCTGCCGGGCCTAGACCGGGCGAAGGCTGCGCTTGCCAAGCCAGAAAATATCACCCTTTCAAAAGGTTATATCGCCCGCTCTCCAACGCTCGTCAAAGACGTACAGGGCCTTTTCCCGCTCTCTCCGGAAAAGCATCGTCGTATTCTCCTGACCCAGACCGGGATCATCCATCCGCTGATACCCCGCCCGCTTGAGTTCGTCCTGCCCGATCTTCTCCGCAGGGAAGGGTTTGACGTCACGATCGATACGCCCGAGATTGTCCCGCGGCGCGAGGATTTCGATCTCCTGCTCTATGCCTTTGGCGAGGAATCCCTGCTGGTGCGAAACCACATCTTTCTCGATTGGCACAGGATGAGCGGTGGCGCCCTGCGCAAGACCATGGCGCGACCGTGGACGTCGATCCCGACAGCCATGATTTCCTTCGGCCACCCCTATTATCTCTACGACGCGCCGCGCGTGCCTGCCTATATCAACGCCTATTCCACCATGGACAGTGTGCAGGAGGCCGTGGTCGACTGCATGATGGGCCGCAAGCCGTTCAATCTGAAAAGCCCTGTCGATGCGTTCTGCGGGCTCGAAGATGCGCACTACTAGGTCGAAGCAATCATGCCTCTGCGCCTCTGCAAGGTCCGTCTCTCAGACCGCCTTGCCCATGCGCTTGATGCCCGAAAGCAGACTTGCAGCATGTTTCAGCGCCACGCCCGTGGCGTTTAGCATTTGCGGCAGCACGAGCCATTCGAGCGTCCAGGCAGCCCCCGAACGTTCCTGCTCATGGATCAGCGACTGGTGAAGCGCCGAAACCTGCGTTGCGTTGAAACGGGCAAGCGTGACCAGCACCTCGGCGCGCACAGGGTTTTGCTTGTGCGGCATGGCTGATGAGGCCCCGCCGCCGGAAAGCGCAATCTCGGCAATTTCATTCTGCGCCATCAGCGCCACGTCCTGGCCGATCTTTCCAAGTGCGCCTGTTACAAGCGAAAGCCAGTTGCCGAGACCGGCAATCCGGCTCCGCGCCGCATGCGGCACATAGGCCGGCACGGAAAGCCCCAGCGCTTCAGCCATCGATTGACGCACGGCATCGACCTTACCGGCAAATTTCTCCCCAGTGCCCGCGGCCCCGGCAAGAGACAGGATGAGGTTTTCGCGGCGTACTGCCTCAAGCGCGTCAAGCGCCTGCGTCACACCGGCAAGCCAGACGCGCAGCCGATCGCTCGCCGTGATCGGGATCGCGGATTGCATGCGCGTCCGCCCGGCAAGCGCCGTTTCGCCCCAGGTTTCAAGAAGACCCTCGAGCAGGGCCGCAACGCCGGTGAGCCTCGCCTCGAACAGAAAGAAGATATCCCTGAGCTTCAGGGCCAGCGCCGTATCGATCACGTCCTGGCTTGTCGCCCCGAAATGCACCGATTTGGCCGCATCACCGCCGACATGGGTACGCAGCTGTCGGACATAATCCGGAATGACAACCCCGTCCTTGAGCGTTGCATGCTGGAGCGAGAGCACATCGGGCGCAAAGGATGCGGCCTGGCTGCGAAGCATGCTCGCATGCTCTGCCGGAATGAACCCCTGCGCGGCAGCCGCCTCGCCCAACGCCACCTCGAAGGCCAGCATCGCTTTCAGGTCCGCCTCGGTCCCGACAAGCGCGCCCACTTCAGGATCGCAAAGCAGGTCATCGAGAAAGGCGGGGAAAAGTTCGGTCATGGAAAGATCCTGGCGGGCCGGCTGGCGGCTTGTGATGTTCGACGCGAAGGATGTCACGAAGCGGGATGGGTCGCAATGTCGCCCACCCACACTTCCGTCATGCCGGACTTCGATCCGGCATGACGGAGAGTTCTGTGCACCCCTCCACTCAAAAGGAGAGGCGCAAATAACCCATCACACCCGCTCGAGCGCGATGGCAATGCCCTGTCCGACGCCGATGCACATCGTGGCCAGCGCATAACGGCCGCCCTTCAGCGACAGTTCAAGTGCCGCAGTGCCCGCAATGCGCGCGCCTGACATGCCAAGGGGATGGCCGAGCGCAATCGCCCCGCCATTGGGGTTCACGCGCGCATCATCGTCCGCAATGCCAAGCTCGCGCAACGTCGCCAACCCTTGCGAGGCGAAGGCTTCATTGAGTTCGATGACGTCGAGTTGCTCCTGTTCCAGGCCAAGGCGCGCCAGCAGCTTCTTCGATGCCGGAGCCGGTCCGATGCCCATGACGCGGGGCGGCACACCTGCCGTCGCGCCGCCGAGAATGCGGGCAATCGGGGTCAGGCCGTACTTCTTGGCAGCAGCCTCCGAGGCGATGATCAGTGCAGCCGCACCGTCATTGACGCCCGAGGCGTTGCCGGCCGTGATGGTGCCATCGGCACGCACGATCGGCTTCAGCTTGGCAAGCGCTTCAACGGTGGTCGCGCGCGGATGTTCGTCTTTGTCGACCACCACCGGGTCGCCCTTGCGCTGAGGAATGGTCACCGGCGTAATTTCTCTGGCAAGGCGGCCATTGGCTTGCGCTTCTGCTGCCTTCGCCTGCGAGCGAACGGCAAACGCATCCTGATCATCGCGGTTTACCTTGTAGTCGTCGGCCACGTTTTCCGCCGTTTCCGGCATGGAATCGACGCCATATTGCTTCTTCATCAGCGGATTGACGAAGCGCCAGCCGATTGTCGTGTCATAGATTTCCGCATTGCGCGAAAAAGCCGAGTCAGCCTTGGGAAGCACGAAAGGAGCACGGCTCATCGATTCGACACCACCGGAAATCACCAGTTCTGCTTCACCCGACTTGATGGCACGCGCCGCCGTGATCGTGGCATCCATGCCGGAGCCGCACAGACGGTTCATCGTGGTACCGGGCACGCTGACCGGAAGACCGGCCAGCAGCGACGACATGCGGGCCACGTTGCGGTTGTCTTCACCAGCCTGATTGGCGCAACCGAAGATGACTTCGTCGACAGCCTCGAAATCGACGCCGGAATACTGCGCCATCAGCGCCCTCAGCGGGATTGCGCCGAGATCGTCGGCCCGGACGGAGGAAAGCGAACCGCCAAAACGGCCGATCGGCGTGCGGATATAGGCGCAAATGAATGCTTCGGTCATGATGCTTGTCCTTACATGATGTTATATCGCATTTCCGGACGGAAAACCGGTCTCCACGTTTCCTGGAAATGCTTACAATGTCGGCACGACGAGATCGGCCACCGGGCCATCCGTATGGAGCTTGGCTCCCGTCATCGCCTGCAATTCATCCATGGTCATGGCGGCGAGCTTTTCGCGCACCACGAACTTGCCGTTGACGATGTCGATGACGGCATGGCTCGTATAGACGCGGGTGATGCAGCCAACGCCCGTCAGCGGGAACGTGCAGCGGTCAACCAGCTTCGGCTTGCCGTCCTTGGTCACATGCTCGGTAATGACAACAACCTGCTTGGCACCGTGCACGAGGTCCATCGCGCCGCCAACGGCGGGAACACCCTTCGAACCGACGCGCCAGTTGGCAAGGTCACCGGTCTCGGCAACCTGGTAAGCCCCAAGGATCGCGACATCCAGATGGCCGCCGCGCACCATGGCGAAGCTGTCGGCGTGGTGGAAGAAGGCAGCGCCAGGCTTCAGCGTGATGGCCTTCTTGCCAGCGTTGATGAGATCCCAGTCTTCCTCACCGGCTGCCGGCGATTCACCGAAATTGAGAACACCGTTTTCGGTGTGGAAGATCGCTTCGCGTCCCTCCGGCTGGAACTTGGCGACCATTTCCGGAAAGCCGATGCCAAGGTTCACATAGGCGCCGTCGGCAATATCCTGCGCGGCACGCCATGCGATCTGGGCGTTGGAGAGCTTGATGTCGTCACGGACGTTGATTGCGGGTGCGTCGGTCATGCGTAGACCACTCCGGCTCGGATGAGCTCTTCTTCCTGTTGCGGGTTGGCGACTTCAACGACGCCATCGACGAAAATACCGGGGGTGATCACCTGTTCGGGATCGATCTCGCCGGGCTTCACGATCTTCGAAACCTGCGCGATGGTCTTGGCGGCAGCCATGCACATCAGCGGGTTAAAGTTGCGCCCTGCCATCCGGTAGGTCATGTTGCCCATCGTATCGCCGAGATGCGCCTTGACGATGGCGAAATCGGCCTTCAACCAGCGCTCCTGCACGTATTTGCGGCCTTCGAATTCGGCAATGACTTTGCCTTCCGCGAGTTCGGTGCCGAAGCTTGTGGGCGTGTAGAAGGCGGGAATGCCCGCACCGCCAGCGCGGATGCGCTCGGCAAGCGTGCCCTGCGGCACGAGCTCAAGCTCGATCTGGCCGGCGAGATATCGATCTGTGAAGGCGCGCGGATCGGATGACCGCGGGAAGGAGCAGATCATCTTCCTGACCATGCCAGCGTCGATCATCGCGGCAATACCGATACGACCGTTACCCGCATTGTTGTTGATCACGGTGAGGTTCTTGGGGCCCTTGTCGATCAGCGCATGAATGAGTTCGATCGGCGCGCCGGAGCCGCCAAAACCGCCGATCATGACGGTTGCGCCATCGCCGATACCGGCAACCGCCTCCGCCAGACTTCCAATTGTCTTGTCCATCAAAAACCTCCGTTGCGGTAGGAGTGCTTACGTCCCTTCGGACGCATGGGGGACACTCCAATTTCTCGAATTTCCGCATCTTGCCTTGCGTAAATCGATCCCGATCTTCGCGCCGATGCGCGGGACTCCCATCCCGGCCTCTCGTCGGCATTATGGATAAGCCGAATGCCACTCGACGGCAATGTATTTGTGCGTTATACGATATTTGTTCGATAATCGCACAAATGGAAGAACAGAATGGCAGTTCAGGAACGCGACCTGATGGGTGGGCTCATGAAGGGTCTGAAGGTGCTGGAAGCCTTCACAGCCGACCACACACGCCTGTCCATCTCCGAAGCTGCCGAGGCGTCAGGTCTCGATCGGGCCACGACGCGGCGCTGCCTGCTGACGCTCGCGGAAACGGGCTATGCAACCTATGACGGGAAATTCTTCACGCTGACGCCGCGCGTCCTGCGTCTCGGCACGGGCTCGCTGGCCGCCATGCCCCTGCCCCGCATCGTGCAGCCCATTCTCGATCGCCTGTCGGACGACATAGGCGAAAGCACGTCGGTATCGATCCTCGACGATGCCGAAATCGTCTACGTCGCACGCGCCGCCCAGAAACGTGTTATGTCGATTGCCCTGATGCCGGGTTCGCGCCTGCCAGCCTATTGCACATCCATGGGGCGCGTCCTGCTGGCAGCACTCGACCCTGACGCCGCTCGCAGGGTTCTTGAGGCATCGGCTCGTCTCAAACGCACCGAAAAAACGCTGACCGATGTCGATGATATCATGCAGGCGCTTTCAACCGTTCGCGCACAAGGCTACGCCATCAACGAACAGGAAGTGGAGATCGGCCTGAGATCGCTCGCCGTGCCGCTCGTCAACGCACGCGGCCAGACCGTTGCCGCCCTGAATGTGGGGCTTGCCGCAAGCGGTGAAGCCGCGGAAACACAGGCCGAACGCTTTTTGCCCGCACTTATGAAGGTCAAGGCGGAACTCGCGCGCATGCTTGCCTGAAATCCTCGTCAGGTCGCCGGGTCATCCGCCCGCATCCTCCAGCGCGTCCGGATATTCAGGACCTGCGCAATGAGCGCCGTCGCGACAACCGCAAAGGCAAGCCGGACGAAAAGCAGCACTGCGACATCTGCACCGAGCGAGACGAAGATCAGCGTATCCTCGATCAGCGCATGGGCAAAACCCATGAAGACGCAGGCGAGAAAGATCTGCCGGGGCTGAAGCGTCGCTTCCCGCGCCTCGCGCAGAAGCATCCCCGCACCATAGGAAATCCCGAGAAACAACCCGACAGCCGAAAACGGCACGGCCGCAGCGTCAATACCCGCCATCCGGAAGAGCGGCGAAAGCGCGAGGTTGAGATAGCGAAGGATCCCAATATGTTTGAGGAGATCCATGAGCAGGCTGAGCGACACCAGAATAACCAGCATGAACGCAAGCGACTTTGCAAGATCGATGATGAAGGCCGTCCAGTCGCTGCTCTCGGCGACCGGAATCCAGGCAGGCTTGAGCGGCGTGGAAAGCCAGCCTGTCGCGGCAAAGACCTGATGCAGCAGCGCCGCAAACAAAACCGCGCCGCCGAAGCGCAGGCCCGTCGTAATCCAGAAGCTCGGTCCCGCCTTTTGAATGATGCGCTGCTCCAGTGGCAGGCCATGGGCGACGAGGAGAAGGGCAGCAAGCACCGTCATGTCGGCGGCGGTGAACATATGCACAGGGACCAGCGAGAAGATCGTGACGACCGCACCCCAGACCCCGACCATCAGGCAGACGAGCCAGGTGAGCGCCAGTTCCGGCGGCAGGCCAAAAAGCTTCATGACCGGCGCAAACACCGGCGTCAGCCATTCAATGAGGCCAAAGTCCTGCAGGAGGCGCGTGCCGACGGAAATCGGAACGGTTATCTTGGTCAGTTCCCAGAAGGCCCATACTGTCGCCTTCATGCTTTTACGGAACTTGTCGGCAAGGCGCATGAAATTCTCCTGTCAATTTTCGCGGTCACGTCCGAGGTTGGCCAATCCTCTATCAACTTGCCCTGTTTCCCGGTGGTCAAAATAGGCATAATTATGCAATATTATTGCATTTGACGTGTTGGCAGGGACCTATGGACAAGTTCGATCTGAAGATTCTGGAGCTTTTGCAGGAGGATGCCTCGCGCACCAACGCGAGCCTTGCGGAGGCTGCGGGCCTGACCCCATCGACATGCCTGCGTCGCGTGCGCAAGCTGAAAGCTGCCGGAATGATCGATGGCGTCGTCGCCATCCTCAATCCCAGCCTTGCCGGGCGTTCCCTGAAGGCCGTGGTAAATGTCGAACTGGAGCACCACGGCGAACAGCATATGCGGCGGTTTCTCGGCAGCGTCGCCAACGAAATTGCCGTCACCCAGGCCTATGGCGTGAGCGGTGCGATCGACGCCATTCTGGTTCTAAGACTGAAGGACATGAACGAATATGACGCCTTCTGTCAGCGCATTTTCGACGAGAACAGCAATGTCATCCGCTACGTCACGAATTTCGTGATCCGGACGGCCAAGGAAACGACGGCGCTTTCGATGTGAAAAACCGCCGGAGCACTTCGACTCCGACGGTTTCATTGCGGGCGATCTGCAAGACCGTCAGATATCGAAGAAAACCGTTTCGTTCTCACCCTGGAGGCGAATGTCGAACGTATAGGTGCTGCCATCCTTGGTCGCGATCAGGGTGGGCACACGCACGCGGTGCTCGATGCGGTTGAGCACGGGGTCAACCGAGTTGGCTTCCTCTTCCTCCGGGAAATACATGCGCGTCTGCAGGCCGATATTGATGCCGCGCGCCACGACCCAGAAGGTGATGTGCGGAGCCATCAGACGCCCGTCGTTGAACGGCACCTTGCCCGGTTTGATGGTCTCGAAGACGAATTCGCCGGTTGCCATGTCGCCGGGGCAGCGGCCCCATCCGAGAAAATTCGGATCTGCGGATCCGCGCGTTTCGGACGGGCTGTTGTAGAAACCGTCGGCATCCGCCTGCCAGATCTCAATCAGCGCATCCTTGAGCGGCGTTCCCGAACCATCGATCACGAAGCCGCGCACCGTGATGCGCTCACCCTTGGTCTTGTCGTTGTAGAGAGGACCGGAGCCGAGGTCCTTGTCGAAAACGCCGTTAATCCCGGCAAAGTTCGGCGTGCAGCCGATATGCACATAGGGGCCCGCGGTCTGCGAGGGAGATTCCTTCAGATACCCAAGCGGCTGAACCATGTCAGTTGCCCTCCTTGCGGTTTTCAAAGAGCGTGGAGCGGCGGCCGCGCAGCACGATGTCGAACTTGTAGGCGCGCATATCCATGGGGATGGTCGCATTCATGTCGAGCGGCGCAACGAGGCGCTTCACCGCTTCTTCGTCAGGAATCGTCTTAACGATCGGGCACTTCCAGATCAGCGGATCGCCCTCGAAATACATCTGCGTGATCAGGCGCTGGGCAAATCCATGGCCGAAGATCGAGAAGTGGATGTGCGCCGGGCGCCAGTCGTTGACGCCGTTCGGCCAGGGGTATGGACCCGGCTTGATCGTCTTGAACCAGTAGCTGCCGTCTTCGCCGGTGATCGTGCGACCAACGCCGCCGAAATTCGGATCGAGCGCAGCAAGATAGGTTTCCTTCTTGTGGCGGTAACGACCACCGGCATTGGCCTGCCAGAACTCAACCAAAGCGCCGGGAACACCGCGTCCGCGTTCATCAAGAACCCTGCCATGCACGAGAATGCGCTGGCCGATCGCCATCTCGCCGGGCTTGGCGTAGTTGAGGATCAGGTCGTTATCCAGTTCGTTCAGCATGTTATGGCCGAAGACCGGGCCTGTAATCTCACTCTTGGTGCCTTCCAGCGAGATCAGGGCGCGCTGCGGCGAGCGCAGGACGGATGTCTTGTACCACGGCGTATAGGCTGGCGGATGCATTTCGCGGTCACGCGTGAAAAATCCGCCGGTTTCGGGTTGAAAATTGGTCATTTCCCCTCCTCCGGTTGGGTTACGTTATTGAAAGCACAATCGTGTCGACCTTCGCTTCGCTCAGGCCCGATCATGCCCCAGGGTCCATCTTCTCCAGCACGTCTTTTATGATCTTGATATTGTGATTGGCGGCGGGAACACCGGCATAGATCGCCACATGCAGCATGACTTCCATCAGGTCGTCAGGTGTCGCACCGGTGTTGGCGGTGGCGCGCGTATGCATTGCCACCTCGTCGTGATGACCAAGCGCTGCCAGCAGCGCGATCGTGATGAGCGAACGTTCGCGCTTCGTCAGACCGGGGCGCGACCAGACATGCCCCCAGGCTGCTTCGGTGATCAGCGTCTGGAACGGCTCGTCAAAGGCGGTTTTCAGCTTCTCTGCGCGGTCGACATGGGCATCGCCCAGAACGGACCGACGGGTCTTCATGCCTTGTTCGAAGCGGGCGGAACGCGGTTCGCTCAAATCTTTAGTCTCCCAGTCTCGACAGGAAGCGTGAAATCAGCCGGGCGAGCGCCTCGGGCTGCTCCACACAGGGAATATGGCCGCAACTCTTGATGATTTCGAATGAAGCGCCGGAAATGAGATCGGCCGTGGCGCGCACGAGGTCCGGCGGCGTCGAGCCATCCTGATCGCCGACAACACAAAGGGTCGGCACGGAGATCGTTGCGGTCGAGGCAGTCAAGTCAGCATCGCGGATCGCCGCGCAAATCGCAGCATAACCCGCCACAGGCTGGCGCTCGAGCATCTGCCGGTAACCTTCGAGATCGGTACCGCGCGTCTTGAAGAAGTTGGGCGTGAACCAGCGCTCCAGCACCGGTGTGGAAATCGAGGCAATACCGTTGGCCTCGATGGCAGAAATGCGGCTGTTCCACAAATCATCGGTGCCGATCTTCGCGGCAGTGTCACACAGAATAATGCCTTCAACGAGCGAGGGCTTGAGCTTCCAGACCCCTTGCGCGATCAATCCACCGACAGAAAGTCCGCAGAAAACCGCCTTTCTGATGCCGAGCTTTCCGCAAAGGTCAATCAGATCCTGCGCATGATCCTCAATCGTCGACGGTTGTTTGCCGAGCCCCGAAAGACCATGACCACGCTTGTCGTAAAGCAGGATCGCGATATCGTCATCCAGCTCATCGAAAACCGGCAGCCAGATCCGGAAATCCGTTCCCAGCGAATTGGCGAAGACGATCGTGCGGTCGGCTTCCGGATCACCCAGAAGTTCGTAATGCAGCACCGTTCCGCCGATTTCAGCAAAAGCCATGGTTATCCTCCAACAAGGTTACGGTAGATCTTATATTTTGTTTGGTAAAATGATATCTCGAGCCAAATTGATAACTCATGGGTTATGAAATGGATGCCCGGATCAAATTTCGCCATTTGCAGACCTTTATCGAGGTAGCGCGACAACGCAGTGTCGGCAAGGCCGCAGATGTGCTTTCCGTCACCCAGCCGGCAGTCACGAAAACGCTGAAAGAGCTGGAAGAGGTCCTGGGGGTCGGCCTTCTGGAGCGGGAAGGCCGGGGCATTCGCCTCTCCCATTTCGGGGAGATCTTTCTTCGGCACGCCGGTGAAAGCCTGGCGTCTGTCGAGCGCGGCATCTCTTCGATTTTGGAGGCGCAGCGTCGCGAGGGTCCACCCGTGCGCATCGGAGCTTTGCCAACCGCATCATCTTCGTTCATGCCGGAGATCGTCGCCGATTTTCTGAAGACCGGCACGGGAAGCCCGGTCACTGTCGTGACAGGGGAGAATCGCTGGCTCATCGAAGCTTTGCGCATAGGCGATCTCGATCTGGTCATCGGCCGCATGGCCGCACCCGAACTGATGGCAGGCCTTTCGTTCGAGCCCCTTTACAACGAAGAGGTTGCACTGGTCGTCAGCGCCGACCATCCACTTGCCGGCATGCGCTCGTTCTCACTGACGGAGCTTGCAAACTACACTGTCCTGATGCCAACACGCGGCTCGGTCATCCGGCCCTATGTCGACCGGTTTCTGCTCACGAACGGCATACCGTCTTTGCCCAATACGATCGACACAGTCTCGGAAAGCTTCGGGCGTGCCTTCGTGACCCGTCATGCAGCGATCTGGATCATCTCGAGAGGCGTGGTTTCGGCAGAACTGGCGGAGGGGCGGTTCAAGGCGCTCGACATCGACATGTCGGAAACGCGCGGTGCCGTAGGACTTACCCGCATGTCGGGGGTGGAACCTGCCGCTTCGCTGGCACTCATGATGCAAACAATCCGCGACCGGGTCGGCCGGTCGCGGATCGCAATTTAGTCATAGATCAGAACAATCAGCCCTTGTTTGGCTTCATGTCCGGGCCACCCCAACGGCCCATCGGACCATGTCGGGGCATATCCTTGATGTTCAGCGCTCCATCGTCATTGCGATCCATCCGGGTGAAGATCTGATCGGCAAAGACGTTGAACTCTTCCTGGCTGACGAAGCCGTCATCATTCGCATCTGCCCGCATGAACATCATGGCGAGCCGTTCGCGCGGCCCCATGTGATGCATGCCCGGACCCATGCCGTGATGTTTCATGCCATGACCCATGTGATGTCCTTCGGGTCCACCCATTTCATCGGGTTCACCCATTGGGCCAGGAGCAGACGGTCCGTCATTGCCGGCAGGACCCTGCGCATCGGCAGCCTTGTCGGGTGCAGGCGGCGGCGGAGCCTTTCCGTCAGCCGGCGGCGGGGGCGGCGCACTAGCGTCGTCAGCAGGGCCGGCGCCCGGCTCGGGCATCTTGGACATGACGTCCTTTGCCCATGCCTTCACTTCATCATAGGAGAGCTTCTTGTCGCCGTTCTTGTCGATCTCTGCAAATATCTTTGCCTTGTCGGCATCGAACTCGTCACGTGTGATCGAACCGTTGTGATCGGTATCCAGCATGGAGAATACGGCGGCCATCGGTCCGCGCGGCGGCGGTGGGGTCTTGCCATCGGCCTGCTGGGCGAGCACCGGAATGGCAGCTGCGCTCATGAGCATGACCGAAGCAGTTCCGGCCAAAACAAGTTTGTTGAATTTCATGGTGTCTTCCTCTCGTTGTTCTGCCCGCGCAGTCAACAGGTAGGAAGTCAAAGCCATGAATTCAAATTACAATTTGGACAGGAACCTGACAGATCGTCCACAAATCGCCGACGGAATGTTATATAGTCAGGCCTTTGAAAGGATCGACCCAGGCCGGAATTTCGTTCAGTTGCGCGCGCCATCGGCGGATATTTTCCAGACCATCCAGCGGCAATTCCGCTTCATCCGCGAAGGGAAGGCAGGTCCCGACACGGAAGTCTGCATAGGAAATCCGGTCCCCCAGCAACCAACGCCGCCCCTCCAGTGCGGCGTCCGCAATCTTCATGAGGGCATGAAACCGTTTGGCCGCACGTTCGACCGTTTCGGCAGGCTCGCGCGGAATCCCGTATTTCGGACAGATCAACCGGTCGAAATAGACCGTTCCACCAGCACGGTTGAGGTGCTGCGCACTCCAGCTCAGCCATTGCACCATGTGCGGCGTCGCGGCATCCATGCGCCAGAAATCAGAGCCGACCAGCATCGAAAGACGACATGCAATGGCATCCGCTTCCCAGATCGTCGTTCCATCATCTTCTTCAAGCACGGGAACGAGAGCATTCGGATTGAGCGGCTTGAAAGCCTCGGTATTTGCAGGATTTTGCGGATCGGCGCGCACGAACTCCAGTGGCGATTCGAGATATCTGGCAACGGCGACGGCCACGCGCGGATTGAGGTTCGGCGAATAGTAGAGTTTCAAGACCAGCCTCCCATATAAGTTGATATCAACTTATATGGGTCATTTTGTATGTCAAGCTTCCGCCGACCGCATTGCCAGCGGCCGGCCGACAAGCATTCAATGGGCTTCGTCCCAGTTGTGAGCAGCGCGGGCATCGACCTTCAGCGGAACCTTCATTTCAAGGGCCGGGAAGGCTGCGTTTTCCATGGCTTGCGTCACCACGTCGATCGTTTTGTCCGTTTCATCTTCCGGCACTTCGAAGATGAGTTCGTCATGCACCTGCAGCAGCATGCGGCCGCTGAGCTTGGCGTTCGCCAGAACGCCATCCATGCGCACCATGGCGCGGCGGATGATGTCGGCGGCAGAACCCTGGATCGGCGCGTTGATCGACGCACGTTCGTTGAACGCTTTGACCGATGGGTTGGAGGAGCGAATTTCGGGATACCACGCACGCCTGCCGAAGATCGTTTCGACATAGCCGTTCTCGCGGGCAAACGCCTTGGTCTGCTCCATATAGTCCTTGATACCCGGGAAACGCTCGAAATACTTCTTGATGTATTCCCCTGCCTCGCCACGTGCGATGCTGAGCTGGTTGGCAAGACCGAAGGCGGAAATGCCGTAAATGATGCCGAAGTTGATTGCCTTTGCCCGGCGGCGTACTTCCGAGGGCATGCCCTCGACCGGCACGCCGAACATTTCGGACGCCGTCATGGCATGAATGTCCACACCGTCGGCAAATGCCTGTCGCAATTGCGGAATGTCGGCGACATGGGCCAGCACCCGCAACTCGATCTGGCTGTAGTCGGCGGAAACCAGCTTGTTGCCAGGCGTCGCAATGAAGGCAGTGCGGATCTTGCGGCCTTCGGCAGTGCGGACAGGAATATTCTGCAGGTTGGGCTCGGACGACGAAAGACGGCCCGTCGTTGTCGAGGCCAGCGCGTAAGAGGTGTGAACGCGCTTCGTCTCGGCATTGATATAGCCCGGCAGCGCATCCGTGTATGTGGACTTGAGCTTGGTCAGCTGGCGCCAGTCGACAATCTTGCGCGGCAGTTCATGGCCTTCGGCAGCAAGATCCTCGAGCACCTGCGCCGAGGTAGACCATTGGCCCGTCTTTGTCTTCGAACCACCCGGCAAACCCATCTTGCCGAACAGAATATCGCCAAGCTGCTTGGGCGAACCCGGATTGAAAGGCTCGCCTGCGAGCGACTGTATTTCTTCCTCGAGTGCCGCCGCTCCCTGAGCGAGCTCGCCGGAAAGGCGCGACAGGATCTGCCGGTCGACGGAGATCCCGCGCTCTTCCATGAGAGCCAGGACCGTCACGAGTGGACGCTCGAGACGCTCGTAGACGCTGACCAGACCTTCCGCGACGAGGCGCGGCTTCAGGACCATCCAGAGTCTCAGCGTCACATCGGCATCTTCGGCCGCATACGCGGTCGCCTTGTCGATGGCCACGAGATCGAACGTGACCGCCGACTTGCCTGAACCCGTGACCTCCTTGTAGGCAATCGGCGTGTGGCCCAGCCAGCGCTCCGAAAGTGCATCCATGCCATGTCCGCCCTTTCCGGCATCCAGAACATAGGACATCAGCATGGTGTCATCGAAACCGGCAACGGAAATGCCGTGCCGCTTCATGACCAGCCAGTCATATTTCATGTTCTGCGCGACCTTGAGGACGGCAACATCTTCCAGCATCGGCTTCAGGAGATCGAGCGCCTTGCGCAGCGGAATCTGCCCTGCGACAAGCCCGCCGCCGCCTAGCAGATCACCAACGCCGTCCTTGTGCCCGACGGGCACATAGGCCGCGCGAATATCGGCGCCATCCGGCGATTTGCGATTGTCAGCGATGGCGAGCGAGAACCCGGCGAGCTCGGCCACCATGGGATCCAGCGATGTCGTTTCCGTATCGAAGCCAACAATCCCTGTCTCGTATGCATCGGCGATCCACCGCTCAAGCGTTTCAGCGTCGCGGATCGTGACATAGCTGGATGGATCGATCGGCTTGCCCGCGAATGCGCCTGCGCGCGACGCCGCGAGATCAGCCGGCTTGAACCCATCGGCAGGCGCTGGGACGACAGCCGCCGTGGCAGCGGACGGCGCGGCGGTCGGCTTTGCCGCGGCTGTGGTCGTGCTGGCGCCCGCAATCGTATCGAGATCGGGGCCGTGGGCAGCATCGCCCCATTGCACCGGCACGTTCGCGGGTTCGATTTCGGCGGCTTCGGTGCCTGTCTTTTCGGCAACGCGGCGCGTGAGCGTCGTGAATTCCATCGCCTTCAGGAAGGCCACGAGCTTCGGGCCGTCCTGCGGATGGAGCACCATGTCGTCGAGACCAAAATCCACCGGTGTGTCGGTCCTGAGACGCACGAGGTCGCGCGATATCAGCGCGATATCGCGGTTGGCGATAATGGTTTCGCGCCGCTTCTGCTGCTTGATTTCCTCGGCACGAGCCAGCAGCGTATCGAGGTCGCCGAATTCGGCCAGCAATTGCGCCGCGGTCTTCTGGCCGATGCCGGGAATGCCCGGCACGTTGTCGGTCGCGTCACCCATCATCGCCTGCAGATCGATCATCTGTTCTGGCGGCACACCCCATTTCTCGATCACTTCGGGGATCGAGATCTGCTTGTCCTTCATGGCGTCATACATATGCACGTTCTTGGTCACGAGCTGCATGAGGTCCTTGTCGGACGAAATGATCGTGACATCCGCGCCTTCGGCTTCGGCCGCACGGGCATAAGTGGCGATCAGGTCGTCAGCCTCAAAACCTTCCTTTTCGATGCACGGCAGATTGAAGGCAATCGTTGCCTGTCGGATGAGCCCGAACTGCGGAATGAGATCTTCCGGCGGCGGCGGACGATGCGCCTTGTATTGCGGATAGATCTCGGACCGGAAGGTCTTGGAGGAATAGTCGAAAATGACGGCAAGATGCGTCGGTGTCACGCCAACGGACGTGTCACGCGCATCATTCAACAGCTTCCACAACATGTTGCAGAAACCGGACACGGCATTGACCGGAAGCCCGTCCGACTTGCGGTTCAGCGCAGGGATGGCATGGAAAGCCCGGAATATGAAGCCCGAACCGTCGACTAGGAAGAGGTGATCGCCTTTTTTCATGGGAAGCATGGATAGCGCGGCAAACCGCAAAGGTCCATGCGCAGCATGTCATTTACCGTCAACATCCGACACCATGCACAGCGGCAGGAAAGAGTTGCATGCGTTGCTCATTTCGGTCTTTCCCGCACGCCTTCGATTGCCTAAAAGGATTGTATGTTTCGGTCACAAGCGAGCGACGGATCACGTGAACATCGTCTTGAAGACATTGACCGCCCTGCCCGGCCAAATCGCCACGTTATTGCTTATGCTCGCCCTTGCGGCCTGCGCCAGCCGGCCCGGTCCGAATGCCCTGCAAGCGGTCAACACTGACTTGCAGTCAAACCGCGTTGCGACGGTTTATCTTGCGACATCAAGGGCGCGCGACAGCCGCAGCGGGACCGACTTTAACAACGACATCTCCGAAAGCCTGAACTTTGCGGAATATCGGGTTTCGATACCGCCCGGCCACAAGCCGGGACAGGTTGAGGTCAGCGGTGGCAAATCCAACCCGGCGAAGGATTTCGTGGTCGTTTCCAAGCGATCGGTTGATCGCGCAGAGTTTCTGCGGGACGTGGCAAAAGCAGCCGGTGGCGACCGTGGCAATATCAGCGTCTTCGTGCATGGCTATAACACCAATCTCGCCGAAGCCATCTTCCGGCAGGCGCAGATCACAGCCGATTCCGGTCAGGAAGACCATGGCGCAGCAATTCTCTTTTCGTGGCCTTCTGTTGGATCCTACTCCGGATACATTGCCGATAGTGCCGCCGCAACATCATCGCGCGACCAGCTTGCAGACCTTCTGACGTCGGTCACCAGCATTCAGGGCAAGGGAAACGTGACGCTTATCGGACACAGCATGGGTGGCTGGCTCGCTGCCGAATCCCTGCGCCAGCTGCGTCTCATGAAGCGGGATGCAGTGACGGACCGCCTCAAGGTCGTGCTGGCGGCGCCGGACATCGACACGCAGGTTTTCATCGCGCAAATGCAGGTCATTGGCCGACTGCGGGAGCCGATGACCCTTCTGGTTTCGCGCGATGACATCGCCCTTTCGGTTTCAAGCTTCATATCGAACGACAACCAGAAGATTGGCAAGCTGGATGTTAGCCAGCCCGAAATTCAGGCGGCCGCCAAGAAGGCAAACGTTCAGGTCGTTGATATTTCCAACGTCGCAAGCAACGATGCGTTCAAGCATAACCGCTTCGCGTCGCTGGCGGTCTATTTTCCGGCGATCAAGAAGGCAGACCAGAAAGGCGGCGATGCCAAGCTCAAGCGCGCTGGCGTCTATATCTTCGACACCGTCGGCAAGACACTGACCGCGCCGCTTGTCCTGGGTCAACATATCGCTCAAGGCGGATGAAAAAGCGCGTCGCCATCATTGGAGGCGGGCCTGCGGGCCTTGCCGCGGCCGAGGTTCTTTCCGCATCGGGGATCGCGGTCGATGTTTTCGACGCCATGCCCTCCTTCGGCCGGAAGGTCCTTCTCGCTGGCAAGACAGGGCTCAACATGACGCATGCCGAGCCCTATCAGGCATTTGCCGGCCGTTATGGGACGTCACAGCTTCGATTGCAGGCAGCACTTGATGCCTTTACACCGGGTGATGTCGTGGACTGGGCAAACGGGTTGGGTGCGGACTGCTTTACCGGATCATCTGGCAGGGTCTTCCCGAAGGTCATGAAGGCCTCGCCGCTCATGCGGGCATGGCTTCAACGCCTTGCAGAATCAGGCGTTACCTTCCATGCGCGCCATCGATGGACGGGCTTTGGGGAAGCCGGTTCATTGCTGTTCGAGACACCGCAGGGTCCAATATCGGTGACGTTCGACGCGTGCCTGCTGGCCCTCGGAGGGGCAAGTTGGCCGCGCATGGGCTCGAATGCAGCATGGGTGAACATCCTTTCGTCACAGGGCATCGCGATACACCCCTTCCGGCCTGCCAATTGCGGCTTTGACATCAACTGGAGCGAACCATTCCGCGAGCGCTTTGCCGGAGCTCCGGTCAAATCAGTCACCGCATCGTCATCGGCAGGCAGCATACAGGGCGAATTCGTGATTTCGCGCCATGGGGTGGAGGGAAGCCTGGTTTACGCGCATTCGGCTGCTGTCAGGGACGAACTGGAAGAAACCGGAGCGGCGGTCCTCACCCTTGATCTCGCGCCGGGGCGCAGCCTTGAGCGTCTGGCGAAAGACCTCGCGCGGCAACCGGCAAAGCTCAGCCTTTCCAACAGACTGAGAAAGGCTGCAGGTCTTGATCCGGTGAAAGTTGCCCTGCTGCGTGAATGCACGCCCGGAATTGCAAGCTTGCCAGCAGTGGAGATTGCCGGGCGCATCAAGGCCCTACCGATGGCAGTTTTGCGTCCGCGGCCAATTGACGAAGCCATTTCTTCCGCCGGCGGCGTCGCTTGGACGGACATCAGTTCTGACTACATGCTCATGAAACGTCCCGGCGTGTTCGTCGCAGGTGAAATGATCGACTGGGAAGCCCCGACCGGGGGCTATCTTCTGACTGGCTGCCTTGCAACAGGAAGAGCCGCGGCCGAGGGCATCAAGGCCTGGATATGGGCATAAGGCCGGGCTCTATGGACACCAAGGCAGAAGCTCTTTGGTCCGAGTAGGCGGCGAGGTGATGCCACCCGGATGAAGTGTTTCTCCATCAAGAATACGCTCATAAAAGGCGATGTATTTTAGCGCCTGCTTCTTTGATGTGAAGTTTTCCCGCCAATGTGCGTGAATGGCGTGGCGATCATAGGAACCCGCAGACTTCGCAGCTTCGGCAAGTTCAGATGCGCTTGAACTCAGAAAGCCGGTCTCAGGCGGGATCAACTCCGGAAGCGAACCATAAGGTGTACCGAAAACGGGGCAACCGAAATACATAGCTTCGGCGATTGCAATCCCAAACGGCTCATTCCATCGGACGGGAAACAGCAAGCCTCGCGCCGAGCGCAGAAACCGTGCCTTTTGTTCATCATCGACCATACCATGGAACCGCGCGTTCGGATCCAACGTTATTCGGAAGCCCATCTTGAAATTTAAGCGGTGGCCTCCAAGGATGTCGATAGGCACCCCCGCCTTGCGTGCAACCGCAATGGCGCCCTTCACATTTTTCACCTTCCACGCCGCTTTCGCAAGAAACGTCAGATGACCGCCTTTGGTTTCAAGATCCGGTTCCGGCATGCTCCGCGCATCCATACCGTTGTAGACGAAGGCTTCAGCATTGTGATTTTTCGCATGATTACGGGATACGAAAATAGAATTCGGATGGAAACGCGTAACATTGCGAGTGTTGCCTTGAATGGTATGGCAAGCAGGAACCGGAAGGTCTTCCGCAATCCATCCGCTGACATAATGCAAGATGGAAAGATCGGTCGGCAAGGTAGCTAGATCCGGACCGGCTCCGGATGCTGGAATAACGTCGGCAAAATCGAGGCGCGTTCCCTCATGCGCAAAGAAAGTAACCTTATGTCCGAGTTCTACAAGTGCTCGCCCGTGCCAAATGATCCATCGTTCCGTACCGCCATAGAGACGTGGTGGCAGCTTGGCGTCGATAAACAATCCGACATGCACTCCGCTATCCTCCGATATTCCATGCGCGTTTAACAATCCCGGCGCGTTGCAAGGCACCCGGCGGGCCAATTTCCTGGAGCCACCATTCTGGCTCGGCTCCTTCAATCCATACTAAAACTTACGCCCAGGGGCGCAGGTCGGCGTTCTTCTTTTCGAAGGAACCGATGGATGAGGCCTTCTCGAGCGTCAGGCCGATATCGTCGAGGCCGTTCAACAGGCAATGGCGCTTGAATGCGTCGAGCGAGAACGAAATCTTGCCCCCGTCGGGACCAGTGATTTCCTGCGCTTCAAGATCAACCGTCAGAACCGCGTTCGAGCCGCGCGATGCATCATCGAGCAGCTTTTCCAGCTCTTCAGGCGTGACAGTGATCGGCAGGATGCCGTTCTTGAAGCAGTTATTGTAGAAAATGTCTGCAAAGCTGGTCGAGATCACGCAGCGAATGCCATAATCGAGAAGCGCCCACGGAGCATGCTCGCGCGACGAGCCGCAGCCGAAGTTGTCACCTGCAACGAGGATCGACGCATTGCGGTAGGCAGGCTTGTTCAGCACGAAATCGGGATTCTCAGAACCGTCCTCGTTATAACGAGCCTCGGCAAACAGACCCGTGCCCAGACCGGTGCGCTTGATGGTTTTGAGATAATCCTTCGGGATGATCATGTCGGTGTCGATGTTGACAACCGGATAGGGCGCGGCAACGCCGGTGAGCTTGACAAACTTGTCCATGGTCTCGCCTTCAATTCTTGTCTTGGAGCAAAAGCTGCCATGCCTTTAAAACAATCAGGCAAGGATTTGAAGGAAAAATTTCGGCGCGCTACCTGAAAAGCAGCGCTCAACCATTACATGTCGATGATTGTACCCTTGCCGTCGTTCCACACGCGAACCGGCTGCATATAACGGTTGTTGCGAGCGCGGGCATAAATGCGCGCTTCTTTCGGCTGCATGCGCACTGCTATGGCGCGCGCGGCGAGAAGAACGGTTGCCACTCCGGCAAAAGCCAGAACCAATGACGCCGTAAACAGGCTGGCAATCACGGCGATTGACAAGGCAGCGGCAGTAATCAGTACGCTCTTGAAGGTATTCATAGGAACTTTCCTTTCATCTCGTGACCCAATGTGGTCCCGATTTGCGGCAATAACAAGAGCCTCGATTGCCAAATTATGACACTTGCCCTGCGGCCCAAAGCGCGCGACAAAACGGCCATGAATTCTGTCACCCGCCGCCGCTCCATGCTCTGCCTGCCCGCCTCCAACGCCAAGGCCTTGGCAAAGCTTGCAATCCTTGAATGCGATGCAACAATTTATGACCTTGAGGACGCCGTCGCACCCAATATGAAGGCCGCCTCGCGGGACGCACTCATTGCACATTTTGCCGCAGGGGCGAAGGCCGGCGTCGAGCATGTCATCCGCGTCAACGCGGCCTCAAGCGGTCATCTGGAGGCGGATCTGGAGGCTGTTGCGGCCTGCAGGCCGGATGCGGTGCTTCTGCCCAAGGTCGAATCACCGGCCGACCTCGATGATCTTGCCCGCCGTCTCGACGCCCTGAAGCTTCAAGATGCCGCCCTGATGGCCATGATCGAAACTCCGAAAGGCATTCTGCATGCCGCCGGAATTGCGCAAGCATCCACGCCTCGTCTGAAGGCTTTCGTCGTCGGCCTGAATGATCTCAGAAAGGAAACCCGGGTTCCCCGAAGCCCCGACCGCCAGTTGCTTCATCCCTGGCTGATGCAGGTCGTCCTTGCCGCACGCGCCTACGGGATTTCACCAATCGATTCCGTCTCCAACGATTTCCGCGACCTTGCGGCATTTGATGCAGAATGCGTCGAAGGGCGTTCCATGGGCTTCGACGGCAAGATGCTCATTCACCCCGCGCAGATCGACGCGGCAAACCTCCGCTTTGGTCCATCGTCCGAAGAGCTTGACGAGGCGCGCGCAATCGTAGCTGCCTTCGCAAGACCGGAAGCGCAGGGGCTCGGCGCCATCAACATCAACGGAACCATGGTCGAGCGGCTGCATCTTGCCGAGGCCGAGAAGCGTCTGGCTGAGGCGCGCCTGCCAGACTGAGGCGACCGAACAGACAAAAGATCAAAGGAGAGCACTCATGAAACTCTATCGCTTTCTCAGCGGACCGGATGACGCGAGCTTCTGCCACAAGGTGTCGGCAGCATTGAACAAGGGCTGGGAGCTTTATGGCTCGCCGACCTACGCCTTCGATGCGGCGACGGGCACGATGAAATGCGGGCAGGCGGTGACGAAGAAGGTCAAGGGCAAGACCTACGACCCCGAGATGAAGCTCGGCGAGCAATAGCGTCAGGCTGCCCGCGGCCCACGTCCTCACGCCGTCGGTTGAAGGCAGACCAGTTTCATGTCGGGCCGCGAGGCGATCAGCAGTGTTGTCTGGTGAAAGGCGAGCAGCCCGCGCTGCGGATGATTGAAATGTCTTTCGCCGCCTTCTCGGCCGAGCACCGTCTGGGCCTTCCAGAGCCGCGCGAAATCGGGGCTCTCTGACGTCAGACGCTCCACCAGCTGTCCCATCGGCGCATCCTCCGGATGGCGGTTGAAGTCGGCGCGGAATTCCGCAACCAGACGATTGGCGCGGTCCTGCCAGTTGCCAATCAGCGCGCGTGCCGTCTGCGACAGGAATACGAAAGCCAGCAGATTGCGCTCGCTCGCCTCTGCATCAAGCCAGCCCGCAAAGAGCTGCCGCGCCGGATCGTTCCAGGCGCGCGCCGTCCAGGCGTGGTCAAGCAGATAAGCGGGCCCGGCAAACTCGCGCGGAAGCGACGCGAGCTCGTCGGGCAGGATTGTCTCGTCGGGCACGCTCTCGTGAGGATCACGCTTGCCCGCCAGATCAAAAAGCGACGCTCGCTCTGCAGGGGTGAGCCGCAATGCATCTGCAAGGCGCAAAAGCGCCGGCACCGACGGGTAGACCTCCCGGCCCTGTTCAAGCCAGGTCAGCCATGTGGCACTGATCCCCGCAGCCTCTGCCAGCTCCTCGCGTCTGAGGCCGGGCGTCCGCCGCCGCCGGGCAGCACTCGCCGGCGGCGTCATACGCTCCCGATGTGCACGCAGAAATTCGCCGAGGCGCTTGCTGGCATGAATGTCTTGCATGGTGCCTTTTATACCAGGATAACTGATTATCTTGTACCAGTAGCAGATACTGGCATTCTGTCCATGCAAAACAGAATTGAGATGAGGAACACCATGTCATCCGTGACCGATAACAGCCAGAAATCGCATGCATCATTCGTGACCGAGCAATTCGGAGCGCAGGCACGCGCCTATCTCGAAAGCGCAGTCCATAGCGCGGGTGAAGACCTCGACATCATGGAAAAGACCGTCGGCGAAAGGCCAGATGCAATCGCGCTCGACATGGGCTGCGGCGGCGGCCACGTCACCTTCCGGCTCGCGCCTCATGTCAGCAAGATCGTCGCCTATGATCTGTCGGCCGATATGTTGCAGACGGTGGCAGGTGAAGCGGCCCGGCGCGGCCTCTCCAACGTCGTCACGAAGCAGGGTGCCGCCGAGGGCCTGCCCTGTCCTGACAGTTCCTTTGATGTCGTCGCCACACGCTTCAGTGCCCACCATTGGCGGGATGTGCCCGCAGGGCTGGCGCAGATGTACCGCGCCATGAAGCCAGGCGGCACTGCGCTCTTTGCCGATGCCGTTGCCGCCGAGGATCCGCTCATCGACACATGGCTGCAGACGATCGAGGTTCTTCGCGACCCCTCCCACGTCCGCGACTACAAGGTCAGCGAATGGGAGGCGATGGCAAAGGCAGCGGGCTTCACAGTGGTGGAGACAAAGCGCCAGCGGATCCGGCTGGAATTCTCCTCGTGGATCAAGCGTATCCGCACGCCGGAGGTCAATGCTGCGGCGATCCGCGCGCTGCAGCAACAGGCGCCAGCCGAGGTCGCCCGGCATTTCGCCTTTGAGGCCGATGGCAGCTTCATGCTCGACACCGCCGTTGTGATTGCCACCAAGAACTGAGACAGGCGGCCAGCCGCAGCGCTACGCTCAATGCGGCTCGATATGCGGCTTGTGAAAGACATCATCGACCGGCGGGATAACCTGCCGTTCGATCATCCGGTGCACGCGCGGCGGCCCCTCGCCCTGGTGGAGAGCCCAGAGCCGGTCGAGATTTTCCGCATCTGCCTTGGTGCGCCGCTGGTTGTGGCGCACATAATCGACCCAGGTCGGCGTGTGATACGTCTCCGTCCAGATGTGGGGGTTTTCAAGATCACGCATCAACGCCCAGGCCTGCGCCCCATCCCGAATGCGGATACGCCGCCGCTCGACCATGAGCGCCAGAAATTCCTTCAGATCTTCATCGCGGATGTCATAGTCGATATGTATGGCGATGGGTCCGCTGCGCGGAAGGATTTCCAGGTGCAGCGGCGGCTCGCGGAAGCGATCGAGCGGATCGAGATCAAGCTCCTCGAAGACCGGCATGGGCAGGAAAAAGCCGATGATAACGCCACCACCGGTGACGATCGCGGCAATGGAAAGCGCCAGCGACACGTTATTGTTTTCTGCGACCGCACCCCACAGCCAGCTGCCCGCCGCCATGCCGCCGAACGATGCGGTCTGGTAGAACGAGAGGGCACGGCCCACGACCCAGCGCGGCGTCGACAGCTGGACGATGGTGTTGAACAGCGATAGCGCAACCACCCAGCACGCCCCGCCGACAATCGCCGCAAGCCCCGCGATCAGGCCGCTGGATGTCGCACCCATCAGCGCTTCGCTCAGCGCGAAACCGGCAAAGGCAAGGCGTACGATATTCTCGCTCGTCAGCTTCTCGCGCAGCCATGCATTGCTGAATGCACCGGCAATAGCCCCGACACCGAAGGCGCCGAGCATGAAGCCATAGGTCAGCGGCCCACCCTTGATGATGTCGCGCGCCACGATGGGCATCAGCGCGAGAATTGCGACCGAAGACAGGCCAAAGATGCAGCTCCTGAAGAACACCTTGATGAGGTTGGGCGACATCGAGACATATCGCAGTCCGGCCTGCATGGCCGGTCCCATCTGCTCACGCGGCAGGGCCGTCTGCAGCTTTTCGCTTTTCCAGGCACGCAAGGCCCAGATAAGCGCAAGATAGCTGATGGCATTGGCAGCAAAGGCGAGCGCCGCGCCGCCTGCCGCAACGATGGCGCCGCCAATCGCAGGTCCGACGCTGCGAACGATGTTGAACCCCATGGAGTTCAGCGAAACGGCGCCGGCGACATTGTCACGCGGGACGAGATCACCCACGGCAGCCTGCCACGCAGGATTGTTGAGCGCAGTTCCAACCCCGATCAGAAAGGTAAAGGTGAGCAGCCACCACGGCGTGATCCAGCCGAGATAGGCAAAGACAGCCAGTCCAGTCGACACAAGAAACATGAACCACTGCGCAATGACCACGACCTGCCGCCGATCAAAGCTGTCGGCAATGGCCCCGGAAAACAGCGAGAAGAGCATGATCGGCAGGGTCGTCGACGCCTGCACCAGCGCCACCATGTTCTCCGATGTCGAGATCGACGTCATCATCCACGCTGCGCCGACAGCCTGAATGAGCCCACCAAGGTTTGAAATGTTGTTCGCCACCCAGATGTCCCGAAACAGCTTGTTCGATAGGGGCGCGAGAAACGGCTTTCTGTCAGGCATCAGGCTTACCGGAAGATGAGTCTGCCGTGAGTATAGGCAGATATTGGGAGGCAGCCCTATAGAAGAGTTCCATTGCGGCAAATTATGGCCGCCGCAATGGATTTTCGGCAAATTCGCCTCACGCAGCGGCTGCGGCCTCATAAAGCAGGCCCAATTGACCAACCAGCTGTGCCCAACCTTTCATATGGCCGTCGCGCGCACTCTCATCACGGAACTTGACCTGCGTCAGCGTCAACTCCGTCTTTCCCGATTCAACTGGCCGGAAGTCGATGGTAACCGTGCTGTCGCTCAGCGAAAATACCGATTCCCATGTGAAGGCGATCTGGCGGAACGGGTCGATGGTCAGATAGGTGCCTGCATGCTCGATGTCCTTCTCGCCATTGAACATGACGATCCTGAAGCGCCCGCCGACGCGCGCATCACTTTCGGCAAGAGGGCAACCGCCACCCTCACACGGCACCATGAACTGCTTCAGCATCTCCGGCTTCAGCCAGGCATTGAACACCTTTTCAGGCGCGGCATTGATCATGCGGGTCAGCGACAAGCTCAGTTCGGCCATTTCCGTCACTCCAATTGGTTGATCACACGTTCGAGAGCATCAATTCTGAGATCCCATATGGATTTGAGCTGCGTGAACCACGCCTCCACCGCCTGCAACTGATGCAGGTCAGCCTCGATCAGATGTTCCCGTCCAAGGGTTCGCCGCCGGACCAGCCCCGCTGCCTCAAGCACCTTGATATGCTTCGAAATGCCGTTCAGCGACATGTCGAAATGTTGCGCAAGGTCGGTCACGCGTGTCGGCCCTTCCTGAACGAGTGCCGTCAGGAGTTTCCGGCGCGTTGGATCGCTTGAGGCCCTGAGGACCTGTGACAAGACATCATCATCCATATATTCACCCTAATGGTTGAATATTCCAGCCCATCTCATTTGTCAACCGATTGGTTGAATATTGTTAGCGCGCGTTGTCCACCGACTCGGGCGCACCGCTTGCATTTGAACCAAAATCGGCCTATAAGCACGTCAAATTCTTGATCGGTAGATGAAGAGTGGGTCCGCGAGGTCCCGCTCTTTTTTGTTACCTGCCGTCAGGACAACCCGATTTTAAAGTGGGAACGGCAAGAGTGTCCGACACCGTAAGCGCACCTGATGCGCGACTGATTATCGAAACAGGTATTGATCTGCGCGTCGCCGAAATGATCGAGCCGGTGCTCATGTCCATGGGCTACAAGCTTGTGCGCGTACGCCTGTCCGGCCAGAACGGCCTCACCCTCCAGATCATGGCAGAGCGCTTCGACGGGACCATGACCGTCGATGACTGCGAAAAGGTCTCGATGGCCGTTTCGCCGGTTCTGGATGTGGAAGACCCGATCGACAAGGCCTATCATCTCGAAGTGTCGTCGCCAGGCATCGACCGTCCGCTGGTACGCAAGTCCGATTTCGTTGCATGGCAGGGCCACCTGCTGAAATGCGAGACATCGGTTCTGGTCGACAACCGCAAGCGCTTCCGCGGCAAGCTTGTATCCGCAGGCGAGGCAAGCTTCCTGGTCGAGCGCGACCAGCCCGCTTATGGCGAAGAGCCTACGATTGAAATTCCCTATTCGGCCCTGTCCGATGCGCGGCTCATCCTCACCGATGATCTGATCCGCGACGCGCTTAAGGCCGACAAGGATGCAAAAGCCGCCGCACGCGAAGCGGCAAACGAAAACCATTCAGAGGATTGACCTGAAGGTTTCTGATAGAAACCAGGTCCTGATACGGAGACCAAGACAATGGCAGTGAGTGCGAACCGACTGGAGCTTCTGCAGATTGCGGATGCCGTGGCGCGCGAAAAAGTCATCGACCGCGAGATCGTTCTGGCCGCCATGGCCGATGCGATCCAGAAGGCGGCACGCTCCCGTTACGGCAGCGAGTCGAACATTCAGGCCGACATCAATCCCAAGACTGGCGAAATCCGCCTGCAGCGTCTTCTCGAAGTGGTCGAGAAGGTCGAGGATTATTCGACCCAGATCGCGCTCGAACTTGCCCGTGACCGTAACGTTGACGCCAAGCTCGGCGACTTCATTGCCGATCCGCTGCCGCCGATGGATTTCGGCCGTATCGCCGCACAGTCCGCCAAGCAGGTCATCGTCCAGAAGGTTCGCGAAGCTGAGCGTGACCGCCAGTTCGAAGAGTTCAAGGACCGCATCGGCGAAATCGTCAACGGCACCGTCAAGCGTGTCGAATACGGCAACGTCATTGTCGATCTCGGCCGTGGCGAAGGCATCATCCGCCGCGACGAAATGATCCCGCGCGAAACCATGCGCTACGGCGATCGCGTCCGTGCCTACGTCTACGATGTGCGCCGTGAGCAGCGCGGCCCGCAGATCTTCCTGTCGCGTACGCATCCGCAGTTCATGGTCAAGCTCTTCACCATGGAAGTGCCGGAAATCTACGACGGCGTCATCCAGATCAAGTCGGTTGCCCGTGATCCGGGTTCGCGCGCCAAGATCGCCGTCATCTCCAACGATTCGTCGATCGATCCGGTCGGCGCCTGCGTCGGTATGCGCGGTTCGCGCGTTCAGGCCGTCGTCGGCGAATTGCAGGGCGAAAAGATCGACATCATCCCGTGGTCTCCGGATCCGGCGTCCTTCATCGTCAACGCGCTGCAACCGGCAGAAGTCACCAAGGTTGTTCTGGACGAAGACGCAGAACGCATCGAAGTGGTCGTTCCGGACGAGCACCTATCGCTGGCTATCGGCCGTCGCGGTCAGAACGTTCGTCTCGCCTCTCAGCTCACCGGCTGGGACATCGACATCATGACCGAGCAGGAAGAGTCCGAGCGTCGCCAGAAGGAATTCAACGAACGCTCGAAGCTGTTCATGGATGCCCTCGACGTTGACGAAATGGTTGGTCAGGTTCTGGCCTCCGAAGGCTTCGCCCAGATCGAGGAAGTCGCCTATGTCGACCTCGACGAAATCGCCTCCATCGATGGTTTCGACGAAGAGACCGCAGAGGAAATCCAGAACCGCGCTCGCGATTACCTGGACCGCCTCGAAGCCGAACTCGACGACGAGCGCAAGAAGCTTGGCGTTTCCGACGAACTGCTGTCGATCAACGGCATGACCCGCAAGATGCTGGTCGCGCTCGGCAAGGACGGCATCAAGACGATGGAAGACTTTGCTGGCTGCGCCGCGGACGACCTCATCGGCTGGTCCGAACGCAAGAACGGCGAGACCAAGAAGTTCCCGGGTCTCTTCTCCGACGTGGAAATTTCCCGCGCCGAAGCGGAAGGCATGATCGTTCAGGCTCGTCTGGCTGCAGGCTGGATCACCGAGGACGACCTCGCCGCTGAAGCTGATGAAGACGAAGCCGACGCATTGGAAGAAGCTGGCGACGAAGCTCAGGACGCCTGAGCTTCGCACGCTGAAAGGTGCCGTTCATGACTGACGATGAGGACATTTCGGAAGTGAACGGCCGCCTTTGCATTGTGACGAGACAAAGCGGGTCGCCGGAAGGCCTGATCCGCTTTGTTGCCGGACCTGATGGTTCCATCGTGCCTGATCTGAAGCGTAAGCTGCCAGGTCGCGGCTGCTGGGTGACGGCCGATCGGGCCATCCTGGAAAAGGCGATGTCGCGCGGACTGTTTGCCCGTGCATTGAAAAAGCAGGTCACGGTTTCGCCGGGCCTGCCCGATGATATTGACAGGCTGCTGGCCGCTGATCTGGCCGGCATGATCCATATGGCGCGCAAGGCCGGCGACTTCGTATCCGGCTTCATGAAGGTCGACAGCGCCGTGCGCAGCGGCGAGGCACTGGCAGTGTTTCATTCTGCAGATGCGGCCGCCGACGGCATTCGAAAAGTCGATCAGGCGCGCAAGGCTTTCCATCTCGGAATGGAGACAGAAGCCCAAATTCCGTCGTTCCGGCTCTTCAGTTCGGAAGAAATGGACAAACTCTTTGGCGAGAATGCGTTTATCCATGGATGCGCGCTTGCAGGAAAGGCCGGAGAGGGTGTAGTGAAGCGCGCAAACGTGCTTGTCCGCTATCGCGGCAGCGCCGACGAATTAAGGGAGAAGGGTTCTGGTGCCCTGATGAAGAAGTGATCACCGCCCCGGCAAAGGCCGGTCTGGAAACCATATCGAATATACTTTGAACGACCGGGTCTGTTGAGACGCCTCCGCGCCCGGTTCTTAGGAAACGGAACGGAATGAGCGATACGAACGACGACAAGACCAACAACGTCCCCGGCAAAAAGACCCTGACATTGAAGCCAACCGGGCTGAGCCAGGGAACCGTACGCCAGGACATGGGTCGGGGTCGCACCAAAGCGGTCGTGGTTGAGACCCGCAAGCGCCGGATCAACCGCCCGGAAGACGAAAAAGTTCACACCCCTGCCCCGGTTGCTCAGGTTCGCCAGCCCGAGGTACAGGTTCAGCGCCCTGCACCAGTTGCACAGCAGCCGGTGCAGCAGCCAGTCCAGCCGCCGCGCCCGCGCCAGATCAACGTCCTGAACGATCTTTCGGCAGGCGAAATGGAAGCACGTCGTCGCGCTCTGGCAGAAGCCCAGATTCGTGATGCGGAAGATGCCAAGCGTCGCGCCGAAGAAGAAGTTCGCCGCAAGGCCGAAGAGGCAGAGCGTCTGGCGCGCGAGCGCGCCGAGGCAGAAGCCCGCGCCCTTGAAGCGGCCGCCAATCCGGTCGTTGAAGCCAAAGAGCCGGAAACCGCTCCGGAAGTCGCGGCTCAGTCGGCACCCGTTCAGCGCTCGGCAGCGCCCGCCGCTTCCACGGTCCGCCGTCCCGCACAGCCGGAACCGGCAGCACCTCGTCCTGACGCGCGCGCGCCAGTCGCCGCACAACCGCCGCGCGGTCGTCGCGGTGCCGACGATGAAGAAGAGGACAACCGCGGCGGCGCACGCCCCGGAGCTCCCCGCGGCAAGGTCGCAGGCCCCGCTCCGGCGAAGGTTCCGGCCCGCCCGAAGTCCGACGATGGTCGCCGCCAGGGCAAGCTGTCGCTGAACACGGCACTGGATGAAGACGGTTCACAGCGCGGCCGCTCGATGGCCGCCATGCGTCGTCGCCAGGAAAAGTTCCGCCGCAGCCAGATGCAGGAAACGCGTGAAAAGGTCATGCGCGAAGTCATCCTGCCGGAGACCATCACCATTCAGGAACTGTCGCAGCGCATGTCCGAACGCGCCGTTGACGTCATCAAGTACCTGATGAAGGAAGGCCAGATGATGAAGCCGGGCGACGTCATCGACGCCGATCTGGCAGAACTCATCGCGTCCGAATTCGGCCACACCGTCAAGCGCGTATCGGAATCTGACGTTGAAACCGGCATCTTCAATGTCGAGGACAACGAAGCCGCCATGACCTCGCGTCCGCCGGTCGTGACTATCATGGGTCACGTCGACCACGGCAAGACCTCGCTTCTCGATGCGATCCGCAACGCCAACGTTGTGAGCGGTGAAGCCGGTGGCATCACGCAGCACATCGGTGCTTATCAGGTCGAACATAACGGCCAGAAGATCACCTTCATCGATACGCCCGGCCACGCCGCCTTCACGGCCATGCGTGCCCGTGGTGCGCAGGCGACAGACATCGCGATCCTCGTTGTAGCTGCCGACGACAGCGTCATGCCGCAGACCATCGAATCGATCAACCATGCCAAGGCGGCCGGCGTTCCGATCATCGTGGCGATCAACAAGATCGACAAGCATGAGGCCAACCCGGAAAAGGTTCGCCAGCAGCTTCTGCAGCACGAAGTCTTCGTGGAATCCATGGGCGGTGAAGTGCTCGATGTGGAAGTTTCGGCGAAGAACCGGATCAACCTCGACAAGCTGCTCGAGGCAATCCTCCTGCAGGCCGAAATTCTCGACCTCAAGGCTGATCCGGAACGGACCGCCGAGGGCAGCGTTATCGAAGCGCAGCTCGACCGTGGTCGTGGTTCGGTTGCAACCGTTCTCGTCCAGAAGGGCACGTTGCGCCCGGGCCAGATCATCGTTGCCGGCGATCAGTGGGGCCGCGTTCGCGCCCTGGTCAACGATCATGGCGAACATGTGAAGGAAGCGGGTCCCGCCATGCCGGTGGAAATCCTCGGCCTTCAGGGCACGCCGCAGGCCGGTGACCGCTTTGCCGTGGTCGAAAACGAAAGCCGTGCACGCGAAATCTCCGAATATCGCCAGCGTCTCGCTCGCGATCTGGCGGTTGCCCGCCATGCCGGCTCGCGTGGTTCGCTCGAACAGATGATGAGCCAGCTCCAGACCTCCGGTCTCAAGGAGTTCCCGCTGGTCATCAAGGGCGACGTGCAGGGCTCGATCGAAGCCATTGCGGGTGCGCTCGACAAGCTCGGGACCGACGAAGTGCGCGCGCGCATCGTTCATTCGGGTGCCGGCGCCATCACGGAATCGGATATCTCGCTGGCAGAAGCCTCGAACGCAGCCATCATCGGCTTCAACGTTCGCGCTAACCCGCAGGCTCGCGATGCCGCCGAACGGGCTGGTATCGAGATCCGCTACTACAACATCATCTACGATCTGACGGACGACGTGAAGGCGGCCATGTCCGGTCTTCTGTCGCCGGAACGTCGCGAGACCTTCCTCGGCAACGCCGAAATTCTCGAAGTCTTCAACATCACGAAGGTCGGCAAGGTTGCAGGTTGCCGTGTCGTCGAAGGCAAGGTCGAGCGTGGGGCGGGCGTACGCCTGCTGCGCGACAACATCGTCATCCACGAAGGCAAGCTCAAGACGCTCAAGCGCTTCAAGGACGAAGTTGCAGACGTGCCGATGGGTCAGGAATGCGGTATGGCCTTCGAAAACTACGAAGACATTCGCGCAGGCGACATCATCGAGTGCTTCCGCGTCGAGCACATTACCCGCACGCTGTAATGCCTCGGGTCAAAAACTTCTGAAAATGGCGGCTTCGGCCGCCATTTTTGTTTTGTGTCTAACTTTGTATTGCCGTTCGGTTACGCTCTTTTCCGCGCTATAAGCCTATGGATGTCTCGCTCAACTGGATTCACGTGAGCGGAACGAACACGCATGGATTCGACGTTTTACAGCGTCGTTTGCGCGTTTCATCAAACGCGTCGCGCTGTAACGCCGAAAATCACTTCTGAAAGGGCGAAATGCACCCGCTTGGCATGAGACTGATGCAAATCAGCTTCAAGAGGCTACCAGAGGAACATGCTGCCAACATGATCCGCGCGGGCGATCTTTTCCTTCACGCGCGTTCCCGCAGGCGTGCCCTGCCCTATCTCGTTGGCGCGGTCATCTTCGGTATCACCTGCGGCGTCGGCCTTGAGGCCTACCGGCAATATGTGCTCGCGCCCTGGTTTGGGATCGAGAGCCTGCCAACGCTCCCCGTCATCGCGCTCGAAATGCTGCCCATCGCTGTCGCCATCGGCATCGGGTTGATTGCCCAGAGCTTCATTGTTCGGCGCGGTCGACGCAAGACGCTGATCGCGGCGCTTCGCAAGGAAATCATGATCGACATCGACATCTACGAAGACGGCATGGAGGTCGCCGAGGAACACGTGGCGACCACTTATTACTGGACTGCTTTCGAGCGTGTCGAAACCTATAAGGGTGCCGTCGTCTTCTATCGCGACGACAGCCTGTTCTTCATTCCGGCGCGCGCCTTCAAGGATAACAGCGCCTATCTAACCCAGGGCCACGAAATCGTGACGCTCTGGAAAGAGGCGCGCCTGGCCCGGGCCGAGTCCGCAGGCGCCACGTCCCGGCCCCTTGACCTTGGCGGCGAAAAGATGCATTCAGCGCCCCACTCGATGAAAGCCACGGGTTCGAACCCCGAAACGCCGCGAACGCGGAAGAATTAGAAGCAGACAGACAATGAAAAAACCGACGTCCTCGGCTCCCTCGCAGCGCATGCTGCGTGTCGGCGAGCAGGTTCGCGCCGCCATCACACAAGTGCTGCAGCGCGGAGAAGTACGCGACCCGCTGATCGAAACGACCGTGATCTCGATCTCGGAAGTGCGCATGTCGCCCGACCTCAAGATCGCCACCGCCTTTGTGACGCCCCTTGGCGCCACCAGCCACGACAAGACCGTCGAGGCATTGAACCGCAATGCGAAATTCATTCGCGGCCGCATTGGCCCGGCACTCCGCCAGATGAAGTACATGCCGGAAATCCGTTTCCGCGACGATACCTCGTTCGACAATTACCGTAAGATTGACGAGTTGCTGCGGTCGCCGGAAGTTGTCCGCGACCTCGAAGCTGACGACGAAAACGAAGAATAAGCAACCATGTCAAAGCCGCGTAAACCGAAAGGCCGCCCGGTCTCGGGCTGGCTCGTCCTCGACAAGCCGTTCGACTTCGGCTCGACCGAAGCCGTCTCCAAGATCAAGTGGCTTTTCAAGGCCCAGAAGGCCGGCCATGCCGGCACGCTCGACCCGCTTGCCTCGGGCATGCTGCCGATTGCGCTGGGCGACGCCACCAAGACCGTTCCCTACGTCATGGACGGCCGCAAGATCTACGAATTCACCGTCAGCTGGGGCGAAGAGCGCACGACGGACGATCTCGAAGGCGAGGTCACCCAGACCTCCGACACACGACCAGTTGAGGCCGATATCCAGGCATTGCTGCCGAAATATACCGGCGTGATCGAACAGATCCCGCCGCAGTTCTCGGCCATCAAGATCGCCGGAGAACGCGCCTACGACATGGCCCGCGAGGGCGAAACCGTGGATATTCCCGCGCGCGAGGTCGAAATCCACCGCCTGACGCTCCTGAAGACTGAGGCGGACAAGGCGCATTTCGAAGTGGAATGTGGCAAGGGGACCTATGTCCGCTCGCTGGCCCGCGATATGGGCCGCGACCTTGGCTGTTATGGCCATATCTCGTCGCTCCGCCGCACGCTGGTCGCCCCGTTCGGTGAAGAACTACTGGTGCCGCTGGAAAAGCTGGCGGCACTTGAAGCGATCGAGGACCAGGATGAGCGCCTTGCAGCACTCGATGCGTTCCTTATCCCCCCGGCAGATGCACTGACCAGCCTTCCCCAGATCAAGGTCAATGACGACCAGGTGCGCCGCCTGCGTGCCGGAAATCCGATCCTGCTGCGCGGACGCGATGCACCTCTGCCCGCGCCCGAGGCCTATGCGACATCCATCTCCGGCGAATTGATCGCCATTGGCGCGATTGAAGAAGGCGAATTTCGGCCGAAGCGGGTTTTTGGCTGAGCTTGCACTACAGCTCGGCGCGTTCAACTGAACGCACGAACATGCATTAGACCTACGAAAAAAGGCCGCTGCGAGTGATCACAGCGGCCTTTTTAATGTCTATGCCAGTCGATCAAGCCTTTACGTCGAGGAAGTCGGCTTCCTTCAGATCGTCACCCTTGTTGGCGGGCAGGACGAAGGACAGGACCGTCGACACAATGATGTTGATGATCACCGAGGTCAGACCATTGTAAAGCGGAATGCCGAAGAAGGCCTTTGAGACAGGCACCCACGATGTAGGACCGATGGACAGATATGTCCCGACCGCAAGACCGGCAATCAGCCCCACCAGCAGCGCATTACCCTTGTACCAGCGGCTGTAGAGCCCGAAGATGATTGCTGGGAAGATCTGGATCATCCAAACACCGCCAAGCAGCTGAAGGTCGAGTGCGAACTGCGTCGGCAGGAACAGGATCACGATCAGAGCGCCTATCTTGACGATCAGTGACATCAGCTTGGCGAGCGAAGATTCCTGCGCCGAGCTCATGTTCTGATTGACAAAGGGACGCCACAGGTTGCGCGTGAACGTGTTGGCTGCCCCGATCGACATGACCGCTGCCGGCACAAGAGCACCGATGGCGATCGCAGCAAATGTGAAGCCGACGAACCAGCTCGGGAACATCGCCAGGAACAACTGCGGAACCGCATCCTGCGGGTTCTTCACCTGAATACCCGCTGCATGAGCCATGTAGCCGAGAAGCGCGATGAGAGCCAGAACCAGCGAATAGGCAGGAAGCGAGATCGCGTTATGGCGGATCGCCTTTGGGCCAGAGGCCGACAGAACGCCGGTCATCGAGTGCGGATACATGAACAACGCCATGGCCGAGCCAATCGCCAGTGTGATGAAGGGCCAGATCTGACCGGGCGCGAGCAGTATCCCCTTGGGCGGCGACGTCGGATTGGCCGCAAGCTGTGCGGCAAAATCCTTCTGCGCGGCATCAAAGATCGCGCCGTAACCGCCAAGCTTTGCCGGAATGATCACGACCGCTGCAATCACGAAGATGTAGATCATGATATCCTTGACGAAGGCGATCATCGCCGGTGCCCGAAGGCCGCTGCGATAGGTGTAGACGGCCAGGATCAGGAACGCGATGGTCAGCGGCAGATGGCCAGCCAGTCCCTCGCTCGGGAAGCCGAGCGCCTGAATGACCTTTTCCATGCCGACGAGCTGAAGCGCGATATAGGGCATGGTCGCAATGATGCCTGTAAGAGCCACGAGACCCTCAAGCCACTTGTTGCCATAGGCGCCCAGAACGAAATCTGCGCCGGTCAGGTAGCCCCGCTTGTGAGTGGCGTTCCAAAGACGCGGCATTGTCAGGAAGATGAACGGATAGATGAGGATGGTGTAGGGCACGGCGAAAAAGCCGTAGGCACCGATCGCGTAAACCACGGCCGGAACGGCGATAACCGTGTAAGCCGTGTAAAGGTCACCGCCGAGCAGGAACCAGGTGATCCACGAACCGAAACGACGTCCGCCCAGACCCCATTCGTGCAGTTCATCAAGATCGCCGGCCTTCCAGCGGGCAGCCACGAAACCAAGCACGGTAACGAGAACGAAAAATGCGACGAAAACGACTGTCGCTGTCACATTGATACCGGTCATACGTCATCTCCACCGGTTTTGGCTGCGAGCCAGATGAACAGGGACGACACCGGAATGAGCAGCATCAGGTACCAATAGAGGAACGGGATACCCAGCAACATGGGATCGACCGTGTTGTAGAACGGCGCAATCAGCGCCGCGATGCATGGGATGATCAGTAAAATGTAGCGCAACGCTTCTCCCCTTTTTCGTTGATCGCAGCCAGCGCGCCCCGCCGTGATCAAGGCGTGGGGCTTCAGTTGCCGGCAGCGGAATTTGGCTCCTCCTCCAATCACACGGCTGGCAGCAACTCCAGGTCGAGGCACCCAGTTAGCAATTGGTAAATAATTTTGTATGAGAGCCTTAGGAAGGTTTCAAGCGCATTCCTGCATCAGTTCACTTTGGCCAGCGTTGAATCCGACACAGATGATGGCTGGATTGACAAAAAGCGCCAAAATTGAAGGACGGCGGGCTAGACTGAACCGGAACGGCTGAGCAGATCGAACGCGGATCGTCTCGACGTTTTGCAACATCGCAGGCACTGTCCGCCCGACTCGCAGCACCGCAGCGCAGCCCCTTCCCTTTGCCCGCGCTTTCCTGTATAGCGGCGCCAGCTTTGGGTAGTTTACCCGAAAGCCTCATGGCCGAAGCTGGACGACATCCCGGCTTGTGGCGTCCGATTACTCCTTAAAATGAAAGGATCACACGATGTCGATCACTGCTGAGCGCAAGACGGCTCTTATCAAGGAATATGCAACGTTCGAAGGCGACACCGGTTCTCCGGAAGTTCAGGTTGCCATCCTGACGGAACGCATCAACAACCTGACCGACCACTTCAAGGACCACAAGAAGGATAACCATTCCCGCCGTGGCCTGCTGACGATGGTTTCCAGCCGCCGCTCGCTTCTTGACTACCTCAAGAAGAAGGACGAAGCCCGCTACACCAAGCTGATTGGTTCGCTGGGCATCCGCCGCTAAAATCGATCGACCGGCGGCACTTCCCGTGTCGCCGGTCTTTTCGCACTAGAGATGGTGCAAGAAAGGCTCGTTCCCGTTCCTTCGGGTATGAGACGCTGGCAGTCCGGATGGGCCGGAATGCCGCACATCAACCGTTGGCCTGTCATGGGGCAGGATTGCCGGATGCTTTTTGTGGAAACCTCCGCCAGTGGGATAAAAGCTTCCAGTTGTCTTGCCCGTGATGCGGTCCACATCGAGGCCGGGGCTACGCGCCGCAATTGCGCGCGTTGACCGGGCCCAAACAAGGACTTAATATGTTCGAAACTCACAAGGTCGAAATCGAGTGGGCAGGACGCCCGCTGATCCTCGAAACCGGCAAGATTGCTCGTCAGGCTGACGGCGCAGTTCTGGCCACCTACGGCGAAACCGTCGTTCTCGCCACCGTCGTTTCGGCCAAGGCTCCGAAGCCAGGCCAAGACTTCTTCCCGCTGACCGTCAACTACCAGGAAAAGACATACGCAGCCGGCAAGATCCCCGGCGGCTACTTCAAGCGCGAAGGCCGCCCGTCGGAAAACGAAACGCTCGTTTCCCGCCTGATCGACCGCCCGATCCGTCCGCTCTTCCCGGAAGGCTACAAGAACGACACGCAGGTTGTCGTCACCGTTGTCCAGCATGACCTGGAAAACAACCCGGACGTCCTGTCGATGGTTGCGACCTCTGCTGCGCTTACCCTCTCCGGCGTTCCCTTCATGGGACCGGTTGGCGGTGCGCGCGTTGGCTACATCAACGGCGAATACGTTCTGAACCCGCATATCGATGAAATGGAAGAGTCGACGCTCGACCTCGTCGTCGCCGGCACGTCCGACGCCGTTCTCATGGTTGAATCCGAAGCCAAGGAACTGAACGAAGACGTCATGCTTGGCGCCGTGATGTTCGGCCACAAGGGCTTCCAGCCGGTCATCGACGCGATTATCAAGCTCGCCGAAGTTGCCGCCAAGGAGCCGCGCGACTTCCAGCCGGAAGACCATTCCGCGCTCGAAACCGAGATGCTCGGCCTGGCCGAAACCGAACTGCGCGCTGCCTACAAGATCACCGAAAAGGCTGCACGCTACGCTGCCGTCGACGCCGTCAAGGCAAAGGTGAAGGCACACTTCCTGCCCGAAGACGGCGAAGCCAAGTACACGGCTGAGGAAATCGGCGCGATCTTCAAGCACCTGCAGGCCAAGATCGTTCGCTGGAACATTCTTGACACCAAGAGCCGCATCGACGGCCGCGACCTGGTGACCGTACGTCCGATCATCTCCGAAGTCGGCCTTCTGCCCCGCACCCACGGCTCGGCGCTCTTCACCCGCGGTGAAACGCAGGCGCTCGTGGTTGCCACGCTCGGCACCGGCGAAGACGAACAGTATGTCGACAGCCTGACCGGGATGTACAAGGAACGCTTCCTGCTGCACTACAACTTCCCGCCCTACTCGGTCGGCGAAACGGGCCGCATGGGCTCTCCGGGCCGCCGCGAAATCGGCCATGGCAAGCTCGCATGGCGCGCTATCCGCCCGATGCTGCCGACGGTTGAACAGTTCCCCTACACGCTGCGCGTTGTATCGGAAATCACCGAGTCCAACGGTTCCTCGTCGATGGCAACTGTCTGCGGCACCTCGCTTGCACTGATGGATGCCGGCGTTCCGCTGGCAAAACCAGTCGCCGGTATCGCCATGGGTCTGATCCTCGAAGGTGACCGCTTTGCGGTTCTCTCCGACATTCTCGGTGACGAAGATCACCTCGGCGACATGGACTTCAAGGTCGCGGGTACCGCCGACGGCATCACCTCGCTGCAGATGGACATCAAGATCGCCGGCATCACCGAAGAGATCATGAAGGTCGCTCTCGGTCAGGCACAGGGCGGTCGCCAGCACATCCTCGGCGAAATGGCGAAGGCCATTTCCGAAAGCCGTGGCCAGCTCGGCGAATTTGCTCCGCGCATCGAAGTCATGAACATCCCGGTCGACAAGATCCGTGAAGTTATCGGCTCGGGCGGCAAGGTCATCCGCGAAATCGTCGAAAAGACCGGCGCGAAGATCAACATCGAAGACGACGGCACCGTGAAGATCGCCTCCGCCTCCGGCAAGGAAATCGAAGCGGCTCGCAAGTGGATCCACTCGATCGTTGCAGAGCCGGAAGTTGGCGCGATCTACGAAGGCACGGTCGTCAAGACCGCCGACTTCGGCGCATTCGTCAACTTCTTCGGCGCACGCGACGGCCTCGTCCACATCTCGCAGCTCGCCGGCGACCGCGTTGCCAAGACGACCGACGTCGTCAAGGAAGGCCAGAAGGTCTGGGTCAAGCTCATGGGCTTCGACGAGCGCGGCAAGGTTCGCCTCTCCATGAAGGTTGTCGATCAGGCAACCGGCAAGGAACTTCCGGCACCTGAAAAGTCCGAGAAGAAGTCTAAGGACGAAGGCGACGCTGAATAAGCGACACCTATTCCCGATCAGGCGCGGGGCCAGTTCCCGCGCCTTTTTTGTTTCTGGCGAGGTTGCGTGTTTCAGCGAACCGCTTGACCTCTCCAACCCCTTGTTTTTAAGCATTTCCTCGAAATGCTCCGAGATGGATTGACCACCATGGCCCGCGATGCACTGAAAACCCTTTTCCACCCGTTCGACAGCGGCACGCTCGACGCGCCGGGCGAAGGCAACAGGGTTCTGTTTCTCGGCGCCGAGGCCGGCTTCCGCCTGCCGGAGGATTTCACGGCCGAGATCGCCTTCGTTCAGGCCTTCCGTCCGCTGTTCAACCATCTGGTTTCGACCGGCAAGACCGTCAAGCCCGAAGCTGATGGTGAGGATTATGGGTTCGCGCTGATCCTTTGCAGCAAGCATAGAGGTGCGAACGAAGCCCGTATCGCGGAGGCGCTACGCCGCACGGTTCCGGGTTCAACCATTCTGATCGCTGGCGCCAAGGAAGACGGCATCGAGGCCTTGCGCAAGCGCCTCTCCAAGCTTGGTCTCGATTGCGAGCACATGCCCAAGTATCATGGACAGGCAGTATGGTTCGTCCGCCCTATCAATGCCGAGGCCATTGCAACCGCTCTTGCCCCTGTTCCAGGCCTGATCGACGGCCGCTTCCGCACCGCACCTGGCATGTTTTCCCATGCCGAGGTGGATGGTGGATCGGAGCTTCTGGCAAGCCGCCTGCCAACGGATTTCGACGGTTCCGCGGCCGACCTCGGCGCCGGCTGGGGCTACCTCTCTGTCATGCTGGCTGATGCGTCTCCGCGCCTGAAGTCAGTCGACATGTACGAAGCTGATTTTGCGGCACTGGAAATGGCGAAGGACAATCTCGGCTCCATCCATCCTGGGCTCGCCTCACATGCCAACTGGCACGACGTGGCGCACGAGGACATCAAGGCCAAATATGACCTCGTGATCATGAACCCGCCCTTCCACGAAGGCCATGCCGCCGAACCCGGCCTTGGCCAGGCGTTCATCCGCCGTGCAGCCGATATCCTGAAGATCGGCGGGAGCCTCCTGATGGTCGCCAATCGCGGCCTGCCCTATGAGACGACACTTGCAACGCTGTTCAAGCATCACGGCGAGACATGCCGTAATGCGCGGTTCAAGGTTCTTTGGGCACGCAAGTAATCCGTTATATAAGCGTGAGCTCAGAAAAATCGACAAAGGCGCTGCAGTCGTAGCGCTTTGGGGATTTGTGGTCCCTCGACAGTCAAATCCGCATTTGATTTACTCCACGCGCCAATTACTTGACAGCGGCGGACACGAATGCCCCACGACACCAGATCGGACCGCTACACCGTAGCCTCAGGGCTGGGGACGGGTTTGGTGGAGTTTGCCGCACAGATGGGGCTGGACCTTATCCCGCAATGCCGGCGTCTGGGGATTGATCCAAAGATATTTGAATCCATGATGGAGCGCGTCAGCCTGTCGAGCTTCTGCGCGCTTCTGGAATATTGCGCAAGACAGACCGGTGATGACGCCTTTGGACTGCGCTTTGGCCTCAAATACAAGCCGGGTTCGACCGGGCCATTCGGCTACGGGCTGATGGCCGCGCCAACGCTGGAACAGTTCCTTCGCTTCCAGAACGAACACATGCAGTTTTCGACGCAAACCAGTTATTCGAAACTGGAGTTCACCCCGGAAGCGGCGACCTTCTCATGGGCGCTATCGCCGGTCATTGCGGAGCGGGATCAATTTGTCGATCTGGGCGTCACGATCATCATCAGGCACCTGAGACATTTGTTCGGTCCCGCAACAGCCGCTGTCAGGGTCGCCCTTCAAAGAAAAGCTCCGCCGGATGTCAAAGCTTTCCGGGAGGCGCTCGGGCACGGCGTCGAGTTTGAGCATCGTCTGAATTGCCTCATTGTTCCATCGGAACTGCTGAAACTCAACAATCATCAGGCAGATCCTCGTCTCTTCAAACTCATGGACCTGCAATGTCGACAATTGCGTCCATCCAACAGCGATCTGGCGAATTTCGAAACCGAGATGGAGGATTTCATCCTCTCCAGAATAGCCGAGGACACGATCACGCTTGCTTCGGCGGCGCGCTATTTCTCGACATCGGAGCGCTCGCTTCAGCGCAGGCTCGCCGAGCTCGATACCAACCTGAACGACCTGCGCGACAAGCTGCGGCGCTCCCTTGCCGCACACCTGATCGAAAATACCAATTTGAGCGCAACCGAGATTTCCTATCGTCTGGGTTACTCCGCGCCTAGCGCCTTCACACGCTCTTTCCAGCGATGGTTCGGCACGTCGCCGAAGCTTTTTAGAGGCCAGGCCTCAAACAAAGCTGCGTCATATTCGAACAAACCGGTTTCGCATTGAGACGATGATGCGCCAAATGTGAAACCTTTGGCACTTAAAGTGAAAGACAAATAGCGTCGTTCATATTATAGGACTGCGCAGGGAGCGTTTCAGCCTTACGGCTGGGCGCTATTTTTTTTTCGCGCTTCCAAAGCGCTTCGAATGCGTATCGGAGACCTTGAGTGCCTATTCCCATGAATCAGGCGGCGAACGAGCTTTCACTTGCCGACACCCTGACACGCTCTGAGATCAGATGCCTGCAACTGACCGCACAGGGCTATGACGTGCCTGCCGTTGCCGCGGCAATGTCATTGGCCAAGCGCGAGATCGAGATGCTTCTGTATTGCGCCGAGAGAAAGCTCAACGCCAACAATCGACTGCACGCCGTTTGCCTCGCGATCAATCTGAAGATCATCGAGGCGGACGTCAAGGAAGGCTGAGCCCGACCTGCAGGAACTAGAGCATAATCCGACCGGAGTGAAACGAGGATCGACAAGATTATGCTTCAAACAAAAAGACTTGGAGCGCCGTTCTGAGTCAATCAGAGCGAACTGCGCTCCAACCAAAAAGCCCGCATGGCTTGCCGTGCGGGCTTTTCTCATGATCGCAACCAACCACAAAATTCCGATTTGGAATCAGTGGATCAATCCTGATCCGAATTCATCAGCTGTTCGAGTACCGGCATCGATGTGATGTTGTATCCGGCATCCACGTAGTGGACTTCACCGGTCACGCCGCGCGAAAGATCGCTCAGCAGATAGAGTGCGGAGCCGCCGATATCTTCGATCGAAGCCGTGCGACGGAGCGGCGCGTTCTTCTGGTTCCACGAATACATGGCACGCGCGTCGGAAATCCCCGCGCCGGCCAGAGTGCGCACCGGCCCTGCCGAAATGGCGTTCACGCGAATGTCACGCGGGCCGTAGTCGGCAGCAAGATAACGCATCGATGACTCAAGCGCCGCCTTGGCGACACCCATCACATTGTAATTGGGTATCACGCGCTGAGAACCATTGTAGGTCAGCGTCAGGATCGAGCCACCAGGGTTCATCATTGCTGCTGCGCGCTTGGCGATTTCCGTGAAGGAGAAGCAGGAAATGACCATCGTCCGAATGAAGTTCTCACGCGTCGTGTCCGCGTAGAGCCCCTTCAACTCGTTCTTGTCCGAGAAACCGATAGCGTGAACAACGAAGTCGATCGTACCCCACCGCTCTTTCAGTGCGGCAAAAACCGCATCGACCGAGGCAATGTCCTCCACATCACAGGGAAGCACGAGATCAGAATTCACTTCGGCAGCGAGAGGCTTCACGCGCTTGCCGAGCGCTTCACCCTGAAAGGTAAAGGCAAGCTCGGCACCCTGTTCAGCAAGGACCTTTGAAATGCCCCAGGCGATAGAATGGTTGTTGGCGACCCCCATGATGAGGCCGCGTTTGCCCTTCATGAACCCCGTCATCGCGAATTATCCGTTGTAGCGCTGGAACACCAGCGTTGCGTTGGTTCCGCCAAAACCGAAGGAATTGGAGAGGACTGTGTCGATCTTTGCGTTGTCGATACGCTTGCGCACGATCGGCACGCCGTCGAATTCGGGATCAAGTTCGGTGATGTGGGCGCTCTCGCCGATGAAGCGTTCCTGCATCATCAAAAGACCGTAGATGGATTCCTGCACGCCTGCAGCGCCCAGCGAATGGCCGGTGAGCGACTTGGTCGACTGGATATGCGGGATACGGTCGCCGAATACCTCGCGGATGGCACCGATTTCCTTGCTGTCACCAACAGGCGTCGATGTGCCGTGGGTGTTGATGTAATCCACCTCGCCCTTCACGGTCGCAAGCGCCTGCCGCATGCAACGCATCGCACCCTCGCCAGAAGGCGCAACCATGTCATAACCGTCGGAGGTCGCACCATAGCCGGTGATCTCGGCATAGATCTTGGCGCCGCGCGCCTTAGCATGCTCAAGCTCTTCGAGAACCAGCACGCCTGCGCCACCCGCAATGACAAATCCATCGCGCGACGCATCATAGGCGCGCGACGCAGTCGAAGGCGTATCGTTGTACTTCGAAGACATGGCGCCCATGGCGTCAAACAGGTTTGACATCGTCCAGTCGAGGTCCTCGTGACCCCCGGCGAACATCATGTCCTGCTTGCCCCACTGGATCATTTCGGCAGCGTTGCCGATGCAATGCGCAGACGTCGAGCAGGCAGACGAGATGGAGTAGTTCACGCCGTGGATCTTGAACCATGTGGCGAGCGTCGCGGATGCCGTCGAAGACATGGCCTTCGGCACGGCAAACGGGCCGATGCGCTTGGGGCTCTTGTTGGTGCGGGTAATGTCGGCAGCGTCAACGACCTGCCGCGTGGAAGGCCCACCGGAACCCATGATGATACCGACGCGGTCATTCTCTGCGTAGTCGCCCTCGGCAAGGCTGGCATCTGCAATCGCCTGCTTCATGGCGACGTGGTTCCACGCTCCACCCTGTGAAAGGAAACGCATGGCGCGGCGATCGACCATCTCGGCAAGCTGTTCTGCACCCAGCGTAGGCCGGCCCCAGACCTGGCAACGGAAGCCGTTTTCAGCGAAGTCGGCGGATGCGGTGATACCCGAACGCGCTTCGCGAAGGGACTGCGTGACCTCGGCGGCATCATTGCCAATGGACGAAACAATACCGAGACCCGTGATGACGACCCGTCTCATATGATTTACCTTTTCTTCCCTCGATGAGGCGCGCCACCTTTTTCTGCCGGAGGCATCACCCGTGTTACGCGCCTAAATGCGCGCGGCGCTGACACGTTGAGAGCGCTGACTGCGAGTTGGCCTCGCAGACGGCGCTTTTCAAGGTCAGGCAGCCTTTTCCTTGAAAAGCCCAACCCGAAGATCGGACGCCTTGAAGACTTCGACGCCGTCGGCCTTCACCCAGCCGTCGGCAATCCCGAGCACCAGACGGCCGCGCATGACGCGCTTGAAGTCGATACCAAATTCCACGAGTTTCGTGTCCGGCGTGATCTGCCCGGTAAACTTGACTTCGCCGGTAGAAATGGCGCGGCCCTTGCCGGACTCACCCAGCCAACCGAGGTAGAAGCCAGTCAACTGCCAGAGCGCATCCAGACCAAGGCAACCCGGCATCACCGGATCACCTTCGAAATGGCAAGGGAAGAACCAGAGATCAGGCGTGATGTCGAATTCGGCACGGGCAAAACCCTTGTCGTGCGGACCGCCCGTTTCGGAAATCTCGGTAATCCTGTGGAGCATCAGCATAGGCGGCAGCGGCAACTGCGCATTGCCGGCACCGAACATGGTGCCATGCGAGCAGGTCAGGATCTCGTCGTAGGTGAAACTGGATTTCCTTGCGGACATTTAATTTGGGCCTCTAAACGTTATTTCCAGAGGACACTAAATGAATGCGCGACGGAATTGAAGCGCCGACACTACCGCCTGCACGCTAATCCCCACATCACTCGGTCCACCTGAGGGCGCTTCTTAATGGACTTGAGAAGATGCGGCCAGCCCTGATTTCTGCTGAGCAAGGGAAATGCCGCGCCTTTTTGCGGCTACTCTCTCAATTCCGGACGGGAAAGCGGTTGAAACGGGAGGACCCGCAAGTTATAGAACTAAACAATAGTGCATTGGTCCAGTTTTTTGGACGCCTGTTTTGGAGTGCAACGGGAAGAATGAAGTCGGCTGATCTTCACCAGACAGAAGCCAGGTTGCGGCTCGCAGGGCTGCGGCCCACGCGGCAGCGTATCGCGTTGGCGAGTCTCCTGTTTGCGAAGGGTGATCGTCACCTGACGGCCGAAGAGTTGCATGAGGAGGCGACTGACGCGCGCATGCCCGTGTCGCTTGCCACCGTTTACAACACTTTGCACCAGTTTACCGAAGCCGGACTGTTGCGCGTTCTCTCCATTGAGAGCGCGAAGACCTACTTCGACACGAATGTCTCAGACCATCATCACTTCTTTATCGAAGGTCAGAATGAGGTGATGGACATTCCGGTGAGCAACCTTTCGATCAGCAACCTCCCCGAAGTCCCGGAAGGGATGGAGATTGCACATGTCGACGTTGTCATCCGCATCCGCCCGAAACAGGCCTGACCACTTTCCAGGCAAGTGGGAAGCGATCTTTCTTTCGGTAGACTGAGAAGCCTCAGAGTCAGCGCCGCATCCCAGGTATTTCATCCGGGTGACGGCCCGGGCGCTGGCGATATCCGGCAAGCGTCCAGCCATATCTGAGAGCACCCCCACGTATGAGGAACGCAACCGCCGCACCTGCGCCGCTGGAAAGGGTGTGCTGGAGCGTCACCGCATCGAGCAGCGTGAAGGTCGCTGCTCCCGCAAGGGCAGCCGTCATGTAGATCTCCGGCCTCAGGAGAACCGAGGGTTCGCCTGCGAGCAAGTCTCGCAGAACGCCACCAAACGCAGCTGTCAGGACACCTGTCACGACGGCCACCGTCGGCGACCCTGTCGCGTCCAGCCCCTTTTGGGCACCGATCACGCAATAGGCTGACAAGCCCACGGCATCCAGCCACAAGAGCCACACATAGCGCGATTCCAGCAGGTGTGCCGTGAAGAACAGAAGCGCGCCCACGCCCGTGCAAACCAGAATATAGGCCGGCTCCTTGACCCAGAACACAGGCAGATCGCCCAGGATCATATCCCGGAAGGTACCGCCTCCGACGGCCGTCACGATGGCGAGGAAGAAGAAGCCGATGATATCAAGCTGCTTTCGGGATGCCGAGAGAGCGCCCGTCGCCGCAAAAACGGCAATGCCTGCGTAGTTCAGTCCGTCGATAAATCCCATTGTCCCCTCGCTCTCCCGCACTCTTGATTCTAGGTGAATGCGACTGGCCACACAACACGGCAGATGTCGGCAAGGCGGCTCGCGAGAGCCTCAACCTTGCTGCGGCGCAAAAAAAGTTTGCGGACCGGTCTCGCCTTAATTGTTAACGGATTGCAGGACGCTTCAAATAAACGTCACACTTGTGATCACGCCCGTGGCCACGTTTCGGAATTGTCCTGAAAAATCAGTAGGAAGCCTAAATATTGGCGAAACATATGATTTTCAAAGGTTTGATATTAACCAAACAGTAACCACTTTCTGGACATTGCCGCATTTTTGGGCTATCTAGATCGTGTTTTATAGGAAATTTTCGGGGAACGGCATGGTAACTTTTGAGCGAAGCATTTCGCCCGATTATAGATTTATTAACGCCAATTCAGCTGAATCGGCTGCTGGCCT
>ERZ1034375.14-NODE-14-length-143498-cov-7.432015_pt1 | contig 143498 bp, 126 predicted proteins | sample MGYA00520585_ERZ1034375 | MGnify/ENA primary metagenome ERZ1034375 (study PRJEB33736, sample SAMEA104288463) | Azolla filiculoides | biome: Urban; feature: water surface; material: ditch water | place: Netherlands | collected 2014 ... | reverse complement strand
AAGCCGACGTTCAATCCCCTCAACCGCCCACGAAAGGCCTTGCGTTTGGATCCTCGGGTCAAGCCCGAGGATGACGGAGGAGATGTGTGCGTTCGATGGCGGACAGCGCGGCGGCAGGTCATCTACACATGCTTTCGAGGAGCGGTTACGACATTCGTTCCATTTAAAAAGCGACTATCAGCACTTGAAAAATTGTATTCGATCGGATACATTTACCTATGCTCACCTTCAAGAAGTCCGATGTCTTTGAAGCATGGTTCGCGGCTCTGAAGGACACGCGGGCGAAAGCGCGGATTCTGGCGCGTATCGTGTCTGCGGAAAAGGGCAATTTCGGAGATTGCCAGCCGGTGGGCAGAGGCGTTTCCGAAATGCGCATCCATTATGGCCCGGGCTATCGGCTTTACTACACAAGACGGGGCGAGGTGGTCTATCTGCTGCTGGTCGGCGGCGACAAGAGCACACAGAAGCGCGACATCGCCCGCGCGCTCGATATGGTCGAGACAATGGGAAAGGACCTGCCATGAACACGTTCACGACATTCGAGATTGCCGATTATCTCGACAGCGATGAGATGATCGCCGAGTTTTTGGCGGCGGCAATCGAGGACGATAACCCGGAAGTCTTCATCGCCGCGCTTGGTCATGTCGCCAAGGCAAAAGGTATGAGCGAAATCGCGCGGGAATCAGGCCTGGGGCGCGAAAGTCTCTACAAGGCGCTGAAGGAAGGAGCGAAGCCAAGGTATGAGACCGTGGCGAAAGTGCTTTCGGCGCTGGGGGTGAGGCTAACGGTGGAGAAGGTGGCGTGAAGCAAACGCAGATATCCGGCGCCAAACCAAACTGGAGGTTGTTTGAGGAGGCTGTCGCTGCATTTCTCCAAGCATTGGACCCAAACGCTACTGTGCAAGCGAATAAGCTCACTCCTGACTTTGATACCGGATTGATGCGCCAAAGAGACGCCTGGATTGAAACCACCTTTGGTGGACATATTCCCGTCAAAATTCTTGTGAGTTGCAAATATAAGACGCGAAAGCTCAGCCAGCAGGATGTAGATGCTTTCATTGGCGAATTGCGATCATCAGCCGCAAATAAGGGGGTAATATACTCGTTCAATGGTTTTTCAAAAGGCGCCTTATCAAAGGCTGAAAAGCTCGGGATAGCCTGCTGTTTGCTGTTCGAAAACGGGGCTTCTCCTGAAATTCCAGGAATCTTGGGTTTCTCGTCGTATTGCTTTCTTGAGTCTCTTCAACTTCTGGCGAGCCGCAAGCTGCCCAACGCAAGAGTTGATTTGGGGCATCTGATTTCTCTCCAAATTGACTATCAAGGCAGGCGAACCCCGGTGTCCGAAATTTTGGAGTTTCTTTATGAGGAGCAACGACCAAAGAATATTGCGCTTAAAGACGGATGCCCCCAGCCTTGGTGTGCCGAATTGGTCATCACTCCTAAAAATGGTGACGAGCCTTTAACGCTTAGATTGCAGACCGTTTGGAAAGCGTATCGAGGCCGCAACGATGCATACTTGGTCAACGGTTCATACTCGTTCGAAAACGGTGCATTCCAAGGGTCAATCTCCACTCCCATAGTTGACAGCTGGGGTCAGCATCCCGGGCCTGGTTGGGAGGAAATCGAGTCCGGGCAGGTATTGCCGGGAGGGCTGTTTGCTTCTTTCATTCTGAAACGCAATGGTGTCGGAGCCGCACTTCGTGCCTATTTCCAGGCGCAGTAGAGCTTGCTTCCCCCTTCCCAATTCCACCATTTCCGCCTATACCGCCTGCCTCTGCCCGCGCGGACCAAATCGCCGCGCCCATTGCCACCTCCACCCGCGCTCGTAGGCGGGACTGGACAAAGGAGACTTTAAGATGTCTGTTTCCCTCACTTTTCCCGATGGTTCCGTTCGTGCGTTCGAGGCTGGTCAGACCGGCCGGGATGTCGCGGAATCGATTTCCAAATCGCTTGCCAAGAAGGCGATTGCGGTCGCCATTGACGGTGTCGTGCGCGATCTCGCCGACCCGGTCGTCGACGGCAGGATCGAGATCATCACCCGCACCGATCCACGCGCGCTGGAACTCATCCGCCACGACGCCGCCCACGTGATGGCCGAAGCCGTGCAGGAACTCTGGCCCGGCACGCAGGTCACCATCGGTCCGGTGATCGAAAACGGCTTCTATTACGACTTCGCGCGCAACGAGCCCTTCACGCCGGAAGATCTGCCGAAGATCGAAAAGAAGATGAAGGAAATCATCGGTCGCAACCAGCCCTTCACCAAGCAGGTCTGGTCGCGCGAGAAGGCCAAGCAGGTTTTCGCCGACAAGGGCGAGGGCTACAAGGTCGAGCTCGTGGATGCGATCCCTGAGGGTCAGGACCTCAAGATCTACTATCAGGGCGACTGGTTCGACCTCTGCCGTGGTCCGCACATGGCCTCCACCGGCCAGATCGGCACGGCCTTCAAGCTGATGAAGGTGGCTGGCGCCTACTGGCGTGGCGACAGCAACAACCCGATGCTGACCCGCATCTACGGCACCGCCTGGGCCGAACAGGAAGACCTCGACCGCTACCTCCACATTCTGGAAGAGGCGGAAAAGCGCGACCATCGTAAGCTCGGCCGCGAAATGGACCTGTTCCATTTCCAGGAAGAGGGGCCGGGCGTCGTGTTCTGGCATTCCAAGGGCTGGCGCATGTTCCAGACGCTGGTGTCCTACATGCGGCGCAGGCTGGCCGGCACCTATGAGGAGGTCAACGCGCCGCAGGTGCTCGACGCCTCGCTGTGGGAAACCTCCGGTCACTGGGGCTGGTATCAGGAAAACATGTTCGCGGTGAAATCGGCGCACGCCTTCACGCACCCCGACGACAAGGAAGCAGACAACCGCGTCTTTGCGCTGAAGCCGATGAACTGCCCGGGCCACGTGCAGATCTTCAAGCACGGCCTGAAGTCCTATCGCGAACTGCCGATCCGGCTCGCCGAATTCGGCAATGTGCACCGCTACGAGCCTTCGGGCGCGCTGCACGGGCTGATGCGCGTGCGCGGCTTCACGCAAGACGACGCACACGTGTTCTGCACGGACGAGCAGATGGCGGCGGAATGCCTGCGCATCAACGATCTGATCCTGTCGGTCTATCGCGATTTCGGCTTCGAGGAAGTCGTGGTCAAGCTCTCGACCCGGCCGGAAAAGCGCGTCGGCTCGGATGAACTGTGGGATCGCGCCGAAAGCGTGATGACGGGCGTTCTCAAGACCATCGAGGAGCGCTCGGGCGGCCGCATCAAGACCGGCATCCTGCCGGGCGAGGGCGCGTTCTACGGTCCGAAGTTCGAATACACGCTGCGTGACGCGATCGGCCGCGAATGGCAGTGCGGCACGACGCAGGTAGACTTCAACCTGCCTGAACGCTTCGGTGCCTTCTATATCGACCATAACTCCGACAAGAAGCAGCCGGTGATGATCCATCGCGCCGTGTGCGGATCGATGGAACGTTTCCTCGGCATTCTGATCGAGAACTTCGCCGGTCACATGCCGCTGTGGTTCGCGCCGCTGCAGGTGGTGGTCGCAACGATCACCTCCGAGGCCGATCCTTACGGTGAGGAAGTGGCTGAACTCCTGCGTGACGCCGGTCTCCATGTGGAGACAGACTTCCGCAACGAGAAGATCAACTACAAGATCCGCGAGCATTCGGTTGGCAAGGTGCCGGTCATCATCGTCTGCGGCAAGCGCGAGGCGGAAGAGCGCACTGTCAACGTTCGTCGCCTCGGTTCGCAGAACCAGGTGTCGATGTCATTGGCCGAAGTGCTCGCCACGCTGACGGATGAGGCGACCCCGCCCGACGTCAAGCGCAAGGCAGCGGAAAAGGCCGCGCGGCTCGCCCGCGTCGGCTGATTGCGCCGCAGGCATAAGTGTGCCGGTCGTGTAAATCAGACACGAACGCGCCAGTCGTGAGACTGGCGCGTTGGACATGAACCACCCAAACAAAAAAACCGCCAGGTTGCTGAGGCCTGGCGGTATTTTTTTGGGCACACGGTCGGGGGGAAACGTGCGCCAGGAGGCTCAGGCCTCGCGTGATGCAGCGATCGGTTGGGGGTGATGCTCGCTGCATGAAGAGGATTTTGGGGGGTAAAGTCTTAATTTCTGTAAACCCTGAACGCGAATATTCGCACACCTTACTTATTTTGTCCGTAAATTCGCGCCGGTGCTCGCCTGAGTGCCAAAGGGAAAAAACTTTCTCTCCCGGCCGCCCGTGCGGTTTCAAATTCTGATCCGATGATCTAAGACAGGCCCGGAAATCCTCCTTCACATGAGCCAATAGGGAAACTGAAATGACCGCTATTGTTGACATTATCGGCCGCGAGATCCTCGACAGCCGTGGCAACCCGACCGTCGAAGTCGATGTCATCCTCGAAGACGGCAGCATGGGCCGCGCCGCTGTTCCGTCGGGCGCCTCCACAGGCGCGCACGAGGCCGTCGAACTGCGCGATGGTGGCAAGCGTTACCTCGGCAAGGGCGTTGAAAAGGCGGTTGCTGCCGTCAATGGCGAAATTTTCGACGCCGTTGGCGGTCTGGACGCAGAAGACCAGATTCTCGTCGACCAGGCCATGATCGAACTTGACGGCACGCCAAACAAGGCGCGCATCGGCGCCAATGCCATCCTCGGCGTTTCGCTCGCCGTCGCCCGCGCCGCTGCCGAATCGGCTGGCCTGCCGCTTTATCGCTACGTTGGCGGTGCAGGTTCGCGCCTGCTGCCCGTTCCGATGATGAACATCATCAACGGCGGCGCCCATGCCGACAACCCGATCGACTTCCAGGAATTCATGATCCTGCCGGTTGGTGCTGAAAACATCCGCGACGCGATCCGCATGGGTTCGGAAGTCTTCCACACGCTCAAGAAGCAGCTGAGCGCCGGTGGCTACAACACCAATGTCGGCGACGAAGGCGGCTTTGCGCCGAACCTGAAGAGCGCGCCGGAAGCGCTCGACTTCATCGTCAAGTCGATCGAAAAGGCCGGCTTCCGTCCGGGCGAAGACATCTATCTCGGCCTCGACTGCGCTTCGACCGAGTTCTTCAAGGACGGCAAGTACGTCATGGAAGGCGAGGGTCGCACGCTCGAATCGGGCGCCATGGCCGAGTACCTTGCTGAACTCGCCGCCAAGTACCCGATCATCACGATCGAAGACGGCATGGCCGAAGACGACTGGGATGGCTGGAAGGTCCTGACCGACAAGATCGGCACCAAGTGCCAGCTGGTCGGCGACGATCTCTTCGTCACCAACTCGGCACGCCTGCGCGACGGCATCAAGATGGGCGTTGCCAACTCGATCCTCGTCAAGGTCAACCAGATCGGTTCGCTGTCCGAAACGCTCGACGCCGTCGAAACCGCCCATAAGGCCGGTTACACCGCCGTCATGTCGCATCGCTCGGGCGAAACGGAAGACTCGACCATTGCCGATCTCGCGGTTGCCACCAACTGCGGCCAGATCAAGACCGGTTCGCTGTCGCGCTCCGACCGCATGGCCAAGTACAACCAGCTGATCCGCATCGAGGAAGGCCTCGGCAGCCAGGCAAAATATGCCGGCCGCTCCATCCTCAAGGGCTGATTAGCCTCTTCAAGAGTGGTCAAACATCCGGATCCGCGGCAGGTTTGCCGCGGATTTTTTTGTGCCTGCAATCGTGGTCAACAGAGCATTAATATCTGGCTGATAACGTCATGCCACGTATCGCGTTAGGGCAAGTTCATGTGGACCAAACAGTACAAGAAGCGGCGCATCGGGCGGTTTGTCATGCCTGCCATCACGGTCGCTTTTCTTTCCTACTTCGGCTATCATTCGGTCCACGGCGAGTATGGCCTTGAGGCCACGAAGAAGTTTCAGGCCCAGAAAGCCGAGCGGGAACAGAAGCTTGCGGTCCTTGAGGTCAAGCGCAAGGCGCTCGAGCGTCAGGTGCAATTGCTCAGCGACGGCTCGATCGAGAAAGACATGCTGGACGAGGAGGCACGCTCCCAGCTCAATATGTCCAAAGCCAACGAAATCGTGATCTTTAACTGATTCCAGTTGTTAACTGAAATCAGGTTAATCTAAATTATATAAATAAAAACAATACTTTGCCAAATATAATAGCTATGCGTTTTGGGCATTGCTGTTTCACGGCAGTTTGCCTATGGTTGGTGCCAAGGAAAACTCAATAGCCTGGGGAGGTATTGTATGGCACGCAAACCCGCGTCCGCCGCAGCACGCAAGGCGCCGGCGAAATCAGCCAAATCCGAAGCGGCAGAAAAGATTGCCGATTTTTCCAAGGAACAAGAACTCAAGGCCTACCGGGACATGCTCCTGATCCGTCGCTTCGAAGAGAAGGCGGGCCAGCTTTACGGTATGGGCTTCATCGGCGGCTTCTGTCACCTCTATATCGGCCAGGAAGCGGTCGTTGTCGGCATGCAGATGGCGCTGAAGGAAGGCGACCAGGTCATCACCGGTTACCGTGATCACGGCCACATGCTGGCCTGCGGCATGAGCGCCCGCGGCGTCATGGCCGAGCTGACCGGACGCATCGGCGGCTTGTCCAAGGGCAAGGGCGGCTCGATGCACATGTTCTCGAAAGAGAAGAACTTCTACGGCGGTCACGGCATCGTCGGTGCGCAGGTGTCGCTCGGCACCGGTCTCGCCTTTGCCAACCATTACCGTGGCAACGACAACGTGTCGCTCGCCTATTTCGGTGACGGCGCAGCAAACCAGGGCCAGGTCTACGAAAGCTTCAACATGGCCGCATTGTGGAAGTTGCCGGTGATCTACATCATCGAAAACAACCGCTACGCCATGGGCACGGCCGTCAGCCGCGCATCCTCGCAGACGGATTTCTCGCAGCGCGGGGCTTCCATCGGCATTCCCGGCCTCAAGGTCGACGGCATGGATGTGCGCGCAGTCAAGGCAGCCGCCGATTACGCCGTAGAGCACTGCCGTTCCGGCAAGGGTCCGATCATCCTCGAGATGCAGACCTACCGCTACCGTGGCCACTCCATGTCCGACCCGGCGAAGTATCGCTCCAAGGACGAAGTGCAGAAGATGCGCTCCGAGCATGATCCGATCGAGCAGGTCAAGGCCCGCATCATCGAGAAGGGCTGGGCCTCCGAAGACTCCCTCAAGGAGATCGACAAGGAAGTTCGTGAAATCGTGGCCGACAGCGCCGATTTCGCCCAGGCCAATCCGGAGCCGGATGCATCCGAGCTCTACACGGATATCCTGCTCTGACATTCGCGCCGCCGCCCCGGCAAGGGGCGGCCATGACCTGCCGCGCGCCGCCTTATGCTGGCGCTGATCAAAGATTTGGGGCTCGGGCCCAAAAGAAACTGGGTGAGGAACATGCCGATTGACATCCTGATGCCTGCACTTTCTCCGACGATGGAAGAAGGCACGCTCTCAAAATGGCTGAAGAACGAAGGTGACAAGGTCACTTCTGGCGACGTGATCGCTGAAATCGAAACCGACAAGGCAACCATGGAAGTGGAAGCCGTCGATGAAGGCGTGATCGGCAAGCTGCTGGTTGCCGCCGGCACCGAGAACGTCAAGGTCAACACGCCGATCGCCGTTCTGCTGCAGGAAGGTGAAAGCGCATCCGACATCGGCTCCGCACCGAAGGCTGCGCCAGTACCTGCTGCTGAAGCGCCCGCCGCTCCGGCGCCCTCAGCTGCAGCACCCGTTCCGGCCGCGCCGATTGCCTCTGTCACGCCTGCTGATCCGGCCATTCCGGCTGGCACCGAAATGGTGATGACCACGGTACGCGAAGCGCTTCGCGACGCCATGGCCGAAGAGATGCGCGCAAGCGCCGACGTCTTCGTCATGGGGGAAGAAGTCGCCGAATACCAGGGCGCCTACAAGATCACGCAAGGCCTGCTGCAGGAATTCGGTCCGAAGCGCGTGATCGACACGCCGATCACCGAGCACGGCTTTGCCGGTATCGGCGTCGGCGCTTCGATGGCGGGCCTGCGCCCGATCGTCGAGTTCATGACCTTCAACTTCGCCATGCAGGCTATCGACCAGATCGTCAACTCGGCCGCCAAGACGCTCTACATGTCGGGCGGCCAGATGGGCGCTCCGATCGTGTTCCGTGGCCCGAACGGTGCTGCAGCGCGTGTTGGCGCGCAGCACTCGCAGTGCTACGCCGCATGGTACAGCCACATTCCGGGCCTCAAGGTCGTCATGCCCTACACGGCGGCCGACGCCAAGGGCCTGCTGAAGGCCGCGATCCGTGATCCGAACCCGGTCATCTTCCTTGAAAACGAAATCCTCTACGGTCACGCCTTCGAAGTGCCGAAGATGGACGACTTCGTTCTGCCGATCGGCAAGGCGCGCATTCACCGTGCCGGCAAGGATGTCACGATGGTGTCATTCGGCATCGGCATGACGTACGCGATCAAGGCTGTCGACGAGCTGACCAAGCTCGGTATCGATGTCGAACTGATCGACCTGCGCACCATCCGTCCGATGGACCTCCCGGCGATCATCGAAAGCGTCAAGAAGACCGGTCGTCTGGTCACTGTCGAGGAAGGCTTCCCGCAGTCATCGGTCGGTGACTTCATCGCCAACCGCGTCAACCGTGAAGCCTTCGATTACCTCGATGCTCCAATCATCACGATTGCCGGCAAGGACGTTCCGATGCCCTACGCGGCCAATCTCGAGAAGCTCGCCCTGCCGAACGTCGGCGAGATCATCGATGCCGTGAAGGCCGTTTGCTACAAATAAGGGGAGGGCGAGGACATGCCGATCAATATCACGATGCCAGCCCTTTCGCCGACCATGGAAGAGGGCAACCTCGCCAAGTGGCTGGTCAAGGAAGGCGACAAGATCAAGTCCGGCGATGTCATCGCCGAAATCGAAACCGACAAGGCAACGATGGAAGTCGAAGCCGTTGACGAAGGCACTGTTGCCAAGATCGTCGTTCCGGCTGGCACTGAAGGCGTCAAGGTCAACAGCCTGATCGCCATTCTGGCCGCCGAGGGCGAGGATGTCGCCGCTGCCGCCGCTGGTGGAGTTTCTGGTGGTGGCGCGCCTGCTGCTGCCGCACCGGCTCCGGCCGCTGCCCCGGCTCCGGCCGCCGCACCCGCTGCTGCTGCACCCGTTGCAGCGTCCGCGCCTGCCTCAGCCCCGGCAGCATCCTCCGGTAACCGTCCGTTCTCGTCGCCGCTGGCCCGCCGCCTTGCCAAGGAAGCTGGTCTTGACATTTCCACCATCGCAGGCTCCGGTCCGCATGGCAGGATCGTGAAGTCGGACGTTGAGAAGGCTGTTGCTTCCGGCGGTGCAAAGGCCGCTCCGGCTGCCGCTGCTGCACCGGCTGCTGCTGCACCTGCTCCGCTGGCGAAGGGTGCCTCCGAAGAGGCTGTTCTCAAGCTCTTCGAACCGGGCTCCTACGAACTCGTGCCGCACGATGGCATGCGCAAGACGATTGCCAAGCGTCTCGTCGAATCCAAGCAGACGATCCCGCACTTCTACGTGTCGGTCGACTGCCAGCTCGACGCGCTGCTCGAATTCCGCGCCCAGCTCAACCATGCGGCTCCCCGCAAGGACGATCGCCCGGCCTACAAGCTGTCGGTCAACGACATGGTGATCAAGGCGCTGGCGCTGGCGCTGCGTGACGTTCCGGATGCAAACGTGTCCTGGACCGACAACGCCATGGTCAAGCATAAGCATTCCGACGTTGGCGTCGCGGTCTCCATTCCGGGCGGCCTGATCACGCCGATCATTCGGCACGCTGAGACGAAGAGCCTGTCCGCCATTTCCAACGAGATGAAGGACTACGGCAAGCGCGCCAAGGAGCGGAAGCTCAAGCCCGAAGAATACCAGGGCGGCACCACTGCCGTGTCCAACATGGGCATGATGGGCGTCAAGAGCTTCTCGGCCGTCGTCAATCCGCCGCATGCGACGATCCTTGCCGTGGGCGCCGGTGAACAGCGCGTCATCGTCAAGGATGGCCAGATGGTCATCGCACAGATGATGACGGTGACGCTCTCGACCGACCATCGCTGTGTTGACGGCGCGCTCGGTGCAGAACTGCTCGCTTCGTTCAAGGGCTATATCGAAAACCCGATTTCGATGCTGGTTTGATCCAGGGGAGAGGGCGGATGAAAACCATTCTCGCCTATGGAGACAGCATCACCTGGGGACATGACGCCGAAGGCAACGGGCGTCATGCACATGAGGATCGCTGGCCGTCCGTTCTGCAAAAGGCGCTCGGCCATGGTGTCCGGGTGATCCCGGAGGGTCTGGGCGGTCGCACGACCGCCTACGACGACCATCTGGCGCCTTGCGATCGCAACGGTGCGCGGATCCTGCCGACGCTTTTGCATACCCATGCGCCGATCGATCTCGTGATCATCATGCTGGGTACCAACGATCTGAAGCAAAGCATCGTCGGGACCGCCCATGGTGCGGCCAAGGGTGTTCAGCGGCTGATCGAGATCATCCGGCATCATGCCTATCCCTTCGACTTCGATTGCCCTGAAATCCTCATCGTGTCGCCGCCGCTGGTGCGTGAAACGGCCAACGAGGATTATGCCGCAGGCTTTGCAGGTGCGGTTGCCCAGTCGAAGATGATGGCGACGCTTTACGCGGATCTGGCTGACGAAACAGGCTGCGGCTTCTTCGATGCTGCCTCGGTCGCCGTCGCAACGCCGATTGATGGCGTGCATCTCGATCCGGAAAACACCCGCGCCATCGGCCGTGGGCTGGAACCGATCGTGCGCATGCAACTGGGCTTATAGAACGTTAGAGGAGTTTGATCAGGGTCAAGGAACGAAGCAGCCGTGGGGATAGCCTGAAACAGTCAACAGGATTTCAGGAGACGGGACATGTCGAACACGCCGCACGAACTGCATGAGGAATTCCCGGAGTTTGCCAACAAGATTCGCCACCTGCGCGAAACAGATGGGCACTTCTATCGCATCTCGAACGAATATCACGAGATCAACCGGGCCATTCATCGCGCCGAGACGGATATCGAACCCACGGACGACTTCAATATTGCTGGCATGCGCAGGAAGCGGATGCAGCTGAAGGACGAAATATACACGATGCTGGTTGGCCTCGAGCAGGTCGATCCGGTCGGATAAAGGGACGGGCAAGGCTCCGCTCCCAAAAAGACAAAGAGGAGTGGAGACGCCCATGTCGAACGCATACGACGTCATCATCATCGGTTCGGGCCCCGGCGGCTATATTGCCGCCATCCGGGCCTCGCAGCTTGGGCTCAAGGTCGCCGTGGTCGAGCGCGAACATCTGGCAGGCATCTGCTCGAACTGGGGCTGCATCCCGACCAAGGCGCTGCTGCGCACCGCCGACGTGATGCACACCGCAACCCACGCCAAGGATTACGGCCTCGTGCTGGAAGGTGCGATGAAGCCGGACATCAAGGCGATCGTCGCCCGCTCGCGCGGCATTGCAGCGCGCATGAACAACGGCGTCGGCTTCCTGTTCAAGAAGAACAAGGTCGATATCATCTGGGGTGAGGCAAAGATCACCAAGCCCGGCGAGATCGTTGTCGGCAAGAGCACCAAGCCGGTCGTGCAGCCGCAGGGGCCCGTGCCGAAGAACACGCTGGGCGAGGGCACCTACACCGCCAAGCACATCGTCATTGCGACGGGCGCCCGCCCGCGTGCGCTGCCCGGCATCGAGCCCGATGGCAAGCTGATCTGGACCTATTTCGAGGCCATGAAGCCGGAAGAAATGCCGAAGTCCCTGCTCGTCATGGGTTCGGGCGCGATCGGCATCGAATTCGCCAGCTTCTACCGCACCATGGGCGTCGACGTGACCGTCGTCGAAATCATGAAGCAGGTCATGCCGGTGGAAGACGAGGAAATCTCTGCCTTCGCGAAGAAGCAGCTCGAGAAGCAGGGCATGAAGATCATGCTCGAAGCCAAGGTTGCCAAGGTCGAGAAGGGCGCGAATTCCGTCACCGCCACCATCGAGAAGAAGGACGGCTCGGTGGAGAAGATCACCGCCGACCGCATGATCTCGGCTGTCGGTGTGCAGGCGAATATCGAAGGCATTGGCCTTGAGGCCGTTGGCGTGAAGACCGATCGCGGCTTCATCGTCATCGACGGCTACGGCAAGACCAATGTACCCGGCATCTACGCCATCGGCGATGTCGCAGGCCCACCCATGCTCGCCCACAAGGCAGAGCATGAAGCCGTCATCTGCATCGAGAAGATCGCCGGCGTCCCTGGCGTTCATCCCATGGACAAGAACAAGATCCCCGGCTGCACCTATTGCAACCCGCAGGTCGCTTCTGTCGGTCTGACGGAAGCCAGGGCCAAGGCCGAAGGCCGCGATATCCGGGTCGGCCGCTTCTCCTTTGCGGCGAACGGCAAGGCCGTGGCGCTTGGCGAGGATCAGGGCATGGTCAAGACTATCTTCGACAAGAAGACCGGCGAACTCATCGGCGTACACATGGTCGGCGCGGAAGTCACCGAACTCATCCAGGGCTTTGTCGTTGCCATGAACCTCGAAACCACCGAGGAAGACCTCATGCACACGATCTTCCCGCATCCGACGATTTCGGAATCGATGAAGGAAAGCGTGCTGGATGCCTATGGCAAGGTCCTGAACGCTTGATGGAGTTGATCCCTCGTCGGTGACATCGGCGAGGGGCTTGGCAAGGCCCGGTTTTGCAACAATAAATGGCTGGGCTGGCCGTGGGTTCTTGAAAGAGCGCTGTCAGCCTATATGTCAGGTTGAACGAATTCGGAGATCATACCATGCATGAGGCATTTCAGGTCGGTTGGATCATGTCCATCGTCATCGGCGGCTTTGCCGGGTGGATGGCTGGCAAGTTCATGAACATGCCACATGGCATCTTCATGAATATCATTCTGGGTATCGTCGGCGCAGTTGTTGCCAATGCGGTTCTGGGCGTCTTCGGCGTGGCGATCATCGGCGGCAAGCTCGCCTACCTGATCGCCGGCTTCGTCGGCGCATGCATCCTGCTCTTCGTGGTCAAACTCATCCGGAGCTAGAGCGTTTCCGAGCCAAAAGTGCGTGAGCGGTTTTGCGTTCGGACTGCCCAGAAATAAAGAGACTCCGGCAAGGACTTAAATTCTCATGGTCACCATTCTCGACAACGTTGCTGGCGATGCAAAGCGCGTCCGCCACCCGGAAAAGGCGCACAAGCCGGACACCGAAATCCTGCGCAAGCCAGAATGGATCCGTGTGAAAGCGCCTGTGTCGAAGGGTTACCAGGAAACGCGCGACCTCGTGCGTTCCCACAAGCTGGTGACCGTGTGCGAAGAGGCGGGCTGCCCCAATATCGGCGAGTGCTGGGACAAGAAGCACGCAACCTTCATGATCATGGGCGAGATCTGCACGCGCGCCTGCGCCTTCTGCAATGTCGCGACCGGCCGCCCGCTGCCGCTCGACATGGAAGAACCCGCCAATGTCGCCAAGGCCGTCAAGCAGATGGGCCTCAGCCACGTGGTGATTACGTCGGTGGACCGCGACGATCTGGAAGACGGCGGCGCTGAACATTTCGAAAAGGTGATCTTCGCCATCCGCGAGGCGTCACCCGAAACGACGATTGAAATCCTGACGCCGGACTTCCTGCGCAAGCCCGGCGCGCTGGAGCGCGTCGTGGCCGCCAAGCCCGATGTCTTCAACCACAATCTGGAAACCGTGCCGTCGAACTACCTGACGGTTCGCCCGGGTGCGCGCTATTTCCACTCGATCCGCCTTCTGCAGCGGGTCAAGGAACTCGATCCGACCATGTTCACCAAGTCGGGCATCATGGTGGGGCTGGGCGAGAACCGCAACGAAGTCCAGCAGCTGATGGACGACCTGCGCACCGCCGACGTGGACTTCCTCACCATCGGTCAATACCTGCAGCCGACCCGCAAGCACCATCGCGTGGTCGAGTTCGTCACGCCGGATGAGTTCAAGTCCTATGAGACCATTGCCTATGCCAAGGGCTTCCTGATGGTCTCATCCTCGCCGCTGACGCGCTCCTCGCACCACGCTGGCGACGACTTTGCCCGGCTGAAAGCCAACCGCGAAAAGAAGCTGGCCGCGGCGGAGTAGGGGCTTTCGAAACCTGGCCTCTATGTCCCAAGACCGAGCTTCAATGGGAAATGGCTCCATGAAGATCACAGAAGCGGATTTAGGGCCCCTCCGTGTTGAAAAGAGACTTCAGGCGGGAAAAGGGTCGCCCAGCGTTTTCAGCAACGCAATGAAAGCGGGAAATGAACTCCTGGTAAGAGACTTGCCTTCGAGCACCTTCTCTCCGACGATGGACCTCTTCTTTCCGGAATGGGATAGCATCGAGCGTAGCGGTTGGACTCTGGAAGAGGATCGCGCTGCCATCAGCGTCGTTCCCGTGCTGGCATTTCTGGGTGTGCTTCCACCACTTCCAGAGGATAGGGAGTGGATTGGCATTAAACATCAATGCGGCGGATATAGCTGCAGACAATCCCGTATGGTTGGAACAGTGCTCACGCCAGTAGTGGCGATGAAAGAGAAGCTGGATCATGTCGGAAAGCAGTTCTACTATGCTGAGAATGGATATTTGACCGGGAACGATCTCCTTGCCTCGACGATCTGCGAATATGTAGCCGCGCTGGGTGCAATTGGCGTCGATTGCGAATGTACGTGGTCTTGGCTCAGAGAAGGCCACTATCCTATCGATTGCACTCTGGAAAATTTCCAAAAGATCGCAACCGACAAGCCGTGGCCGGACCTTTTGGCCGACCGGCATCGTTACACCGATACCCCAATGCTCTTGTTGCTTGCAGAAAACAGCGACTAGCATTTTGTGTTTGCTGCGATTTGCACGATCTTCTCACGACTTGACCGCGCTCCCGTACATGTCCAAGTTGAATTCTATTGATTCAATCTTGGGGCGGTCATGTTTGCGCGGTCATATTCGTTTTTGTTGTCCGAATGGAAAGTCTTGCTGTCCTTTGCGCTCATCTTGGGTATCGTCGGGATACTTTCTGACACTGGTGTACTCAAAAGCTCGTCCACTTATTCGACGATCGCGTCAATCCTCGTCAGCTACATGGTGATAAAATCAATACTTTTTAACGTTCGAATGGGTGGAAATGCGGGAACTAACTCAAAGCCCACACCCCGCCTTGCCTTCTTTTTCAAAAGCATTTCATTGCAATTTGGCGCAGCAGCCGTTGGCGGTGGAATATACTTCTTATCACCTTTGTGGCGCTTGGAGACCGACGACTATGATGTGTTCCTTGTAAAGTTTCTTATGTTCTTTTTACCTATATATTCGATTGTGTATGCGCTTTTGGGGACATGGCTGGCCGCGGACGTATATGGAAACGAGAAGAGCCTGGGTGAAGCCTTTGCGCGGGGTAGAAAGAATTTTGTTTCAAACTTCTTGATCGTCCTGCTTACAACGGTCGTCCAAATCGGGTTGGCTTTCGTCCTTGTCGGGATCCTCCCGCAGCATTTGGGGCACCCATTGGATCTTGTTGGCAGCAAGACTGATCTGTTAATTGACTACCTCCTGAATTTCGCAGCTTCAGTGTCCAGCGTCACTGAAGATGTTCTGCTATCGGTGATGGTGGCCTTGCTCTACCTTGCGCATTTGAACAGTGGAGCCAATGAGATAGTTATTGCGACGGAAGAAGCTAATTCCTAGGCTTCGGCTTGGAGTTGTGTTGTTTTCTTGTTGGACTTGTGAGGCGTTAAGCAACATGCTCCTTGCTCTATCGGTCAGGCGTTCATAAATCTCCATCATGCCCCAGTTTGAAACCCGCCACATCGTTCCCCAATCGCCCGACCAGATGTTCGAGCTTGTTGCGGATATTGAAAAATTCCCGCAATTCCTGCCGCTCTGTGAGGGGCTTGCCTTAAAGAGCCGCTGACGCGCTCCTCGCACCACGCCGGCGACGACTTTGCCCGGCTGAAGGCAAACCGCGAAAAGAAGCTGGCCGCAGCGGAGTAACCTGCGCAGCGGGATCCTGGTACAGGAGACGTTGGGTATATTCACACATCCCTAACTATCGCGCGAATTCCGGTTTGAGATGTACGCATAAATAGAAATATGATGCTTCCAGTTGTATTTCTGGGGTCGTCATGTTTTCTGAAACAGTTTCCATTTGGCGTAGGAATTTTCTGGTTTTCGTCGGCTATGCAACCCTGATGGTCATGACGCCGATATTGCTTGATGGTGTAGTGCGTAGCGGTTCTGCGCTCGGGCTGTTCGGTGGTGGACAGCTCTATCTCGGGTTCCTCGTCCAGCGCGCGGTGATTTTCGACACGCCTTTCCTGACGAGAACGGCGCCTGAAGGCGGCGGACGCATTCAATATGTGCTCAAGGGGCTGGCGCTTGGGTTCATGATGCTGGTTCCGGCGATCATCCTTGGCCTTGTTGCAGGCGTGTCCTTGCTTAGGCACACGGCAGGCAACGACAAGGGCAAACTGCTGCTCGTCGTTGCAATCGTCATGATCTGCTTCTTCATCATCAAGTTGCTGCTGGGAACCTGGCTGCCTGCATCGATCAAGGGAGAGAATACCGGTCTGGGTGATGCCTTCGCACGCGGGGTCGAGGGCTTTTGGCGCTTGTTCTTTCAGACGCTTGGAATTGGCTTTTTAAATATGCTGGTTCTTGTCACTGTTGTCATCATTGCCTACGCAGCCGGCCTTGATATTCAGCATGCCGATGCCAGGACCACGCCCATTCTGTTAGGCATCCTGACCCTGATCAACCTGTTCTTCACCTCAATGGTCGATGTGCTCTTCGCCCTCGAAGTCAAGGACGAGGATGGTCCGAATTCGACCATGCGCCGAATTCAGAATGCCCGCTTTCAACAGGTTGTCGGCAAGCCTGGCTTTTCGGTGCCACAGATTTCTCAAGCACCAGCCAGAATACACAGTGGTCGAGCGCAATTTGGACGGAGATAGGAACCGCGGCAGCTCGATTTTCTGGATCTATCATGCTTACAGAAACCCTTTCCATCTGGCGCAAGAACTTTTTCCTCTTCGCTGGTCTTGCTCTTCACATGGTCCTTATCGTGACACTTCTTGCGCGACCCGGACTAAGCAGCTTGTGGCTTGCCGCATATAGCGTCTCGCAGCTTGTTCTTGGCTTCCTCGTTCAACGCTCGGTGATTTTCCAAATCCCATCCTTCGCCGGATTTCCGCCTGATAGAAAGACACGCAAATTCTACCGTTCGCTTGGTATCGAGAAGGGGGGCATCATTCTTTCGTTTACGGTGTTCGTGGGGATAATCGTCGTCGGTCGGATGACGAGCCACGACTGGTCGAACGCTGCGTTTTTTGCGTCAATCATTATGGTCGATTTTCTTGTATGCAAACTCTTACCCGGGATTTGGCTGTCTGCTTCAATCAAGGTGAAGGACACCGACCTTTTTGATGCGCTCGCGCGTGGGCTTCGCGGTTTCCAGCGGTCTTATCCAAAGATTTTGGCAATTGTCTTTGCAAGACTTGTTGTCTTTGGCTGCGCCGCTGCGATCCTCTATGACGCTTCGCGCGAAGATCGACATTACCTCAGCCAGAATATGGCGCTATTGTTGGGTGGATTGTTTGCGCTGGTCAGCCTGTTTCTCGGCTCGTTGGTCGATGTTCTCTTCGCCATGGAATTGAGGAATGAGATTCGCAGGTCTCCCAGACGACTGTTTAGCAGCTTTCATCGGCAGGAAAGCGAGATATCAAAGACTTACGCGTACAATGTTCTGCTTTCGAGAGATTTTGAGCTTTTCCTGGAAGCCAACAGAGCGCCGGAATTGAGCGTGCCGCAATCCCTGCCAAGGTTTGGAGGCGAGGACTTGGTGACGCGAAATGCGCCGGTTGCGGCCATCATATATGAACTGCTTTACGACTTTTACAAAGGGTTGGATGCCCTGCAAGGTCCCCTCACTTTTCGCAATGAAAACTGCGTGGAGGGTGAAACGTTCAGCCACGACTTCATCAGCAAATGGGAGTGGAGCACTAGCCTATTGGAGGTTGTCGGCGCGATAGCACCAATCTATTCGAATGAAATGCTGGCTAAGCCACCGGAACAGCGTAGTACACCATTCTACAGGCCTGTCATGACGCTAGAGCAATGCATCGATGCGGATCTTTCTGCTTTTGAGACGTTTGATAACTATTGCTATGCAATGTTTACTTTCCGCCAATTCTTGCATTACGATTATATTCGCAGGGATACATTTTCGCCCTTATTTGTCGAAAACTTCGTCCGAAAGGATGACGTCTTTTTCGCCGAACGCCCGAAGGATGGGCTATTTTTGGTCGATTGGGACCAGGAACGCTTCCGGGAAAAGGTAATGTCTGACTGGGGTGAGAAAACACAAGAGTTCAAGCCGAAGGAGTGATGTGTATCGATAACTGCCCAGCTCAACGTAGGGCATGAGGCCGTCGGTTTGAAAACACCTGCATCTTGAAGTACTGCTCGCTTGATATCCGCCCGCGCGCTGTCTAATTGAACATCATGCCCCAGTTTGAAACCCGCCGCATCGTTCCCCAATCGCCCGACCAGATGTTCGAGCTTGTCGCGGATGTTGAAAAATACCCGCAGTTCTTGCCGCTCTGTGAGGGGCTTGCCGTGAAGAGCCGCAAGGAGCGCGATGGCAAGGCGCTGCTGGTCGCGGACATGACAGTGGGCTACAAGGCGATCCGCGAAACCTTCACCACGCAGGTTCTGCTGAATCCGGCCGAGCGCGCGATCGACGTGAAATATCTCGATGGGCCTTTCCGCTATCTCGACAATCGCTGGCGGTTCAATCCGGCGGGTGAGGGTGGCTGCGAGGTGCATTTCTTCATCGATTACGAATTCAAGAGCCGCGTGCTCGGTGCGCTGATGGGCGCGATGTTCGACCGCGCCTTCCGCATGTTCACGGAGGCCTTCGAGAAGCGCGCTTCGGAAATTTATCCGCGTTGAGCAAGGCAGGTTCACGGCCGCGTCCATCTACACTGTCGGCGCCGGACCAAATCTGCTATCTCGTCGCCTCAAGAGTGAAATCAGACATGTGTGAAGGTGCCCCATGACATCCTTTTTCTCCCGTATTTCCTCGCTGTTCGGTGGCGGTGACAAGACGCCTGCGGCACCCCGCGAGCACGCCCAGGAAATCGATGGCTTCAGGGTCGTGGCGACGCCGATGCGCGAAGGCGCGCAGTTTCGCGTTGCGGGTCGGATCGAGAAGGTTGACGGCGACACGGTTCTCGTGCGCCACTTCATCCGCGCCGACATGTTCACGAGCGAAGATGAGGTGGTGGAAGCCATCTTCCGCAAGGCGGGGCAGGTAATCAGCCAGTCGCGCGGACAGCTCTTTGCCGATGGCGCGCCGGAAGGCCGCTGCTGATTGAAAGAGCGGCAGTTTTTGAGACTGCCGCCACTCGTTTCAGGTGTTAAAGCACCAGGCGGTACTTTGCAAAACCGTTCTGCCCGTCGCCCGCATCCTCGATCTTGGCGCCGACCACCGAGGAGGCGAACTGCCGTCCCTTCGGGCCGGTCTCGAAGGTCGCGGTGGTGCCCTGCATGGCCTTGAAGCGCCAGTTGCCGTCGGCCGTTGGATTGATCGTACCCTGCTGGACGATATAGCGAACGATCACGTCGCGGTTCGTGTCCGGTGCGACAAAGACGATCTTGTCACTCGTGATGTCGGGGAAATTGCCGCCGCCGCCCGCGCGATAGTTGTTGGTCGCGACGATGAATTTCTGCGCCGGGTCGATCGGCTTGCCATCGAACTGCAGGTTGACAATGCGGCCTGTTCCGTTGCCCGTCTTCTTGCCGTCCTTGTCGTAAAGCGCAGGTTGCGAAAGGTCGATCTCGTAGGTCACGCCGTCGATGACATCGTAATTGTAGGACGGGAAGTCCAGATTGATCAGTGGCACGTCCTTGTCGCCGGGTTTGACCTGATTGAAGATCCCGGCCGACATTTCGAGCCAGCCCTTGACCTGCGCGCCGGTAATTGCGACCGCGCGAACCGTGTTCGGATAGAGGTATAGGTCGGATACGTTCTTGATCGCAATGTCACCGGCGGGGACATCGGTGTAGTAGTCAGCGCCACCGCGTCCGCCTGCCTTGAAGGGCGCTGCGGCAGAGAGCACGGCCAGGTCCTTATAGGGGCCATCCTTCAGCATGTCCTTGATGTACCAGCTCTGTGCGTTGGACACGATCTGCACGGACGGATCGTCGGCAACGAGCGCGAAGTAGGAATAGAGCGGGGCGGATGTCTTGCCGACCGGCGTGCGCACATAGGCGAGTGTCGCCTCATGCTCTTCCTTTACGGCAGCGACGATTTCGGGCTTGTCGCCGATGTCTGCTATGACCTTCTTGGCATCGTCGCGATGGTAGATCGGCCGCGCCTCGGTGGTGAAGTCGACAACCTTCCAGCGATTGCCGTCCTTTTCGAGCAGCAGATCGATCAGGCCCATGTGCGAACCCCAGAAGCCGCCCATCACGGCGGGCTTGCCTTGCAGCGTTCCCTTGACCGCATCGACGCCCTTCATGCCGTCCCATGTCTTCGGACCAGGGAAGACGAGATGCTGGTGGCCCGTGAAGACCGCATCGATCCCATCGACACCGGCAACATAGAGCGAGGCGTTTTCCATGCCGTCGGTCTGGCTTGCCGCGTCGATGCCAGAGTGAGAAAGGGCAATCACGATATCCGCGCCGTCTGCCTTCATCTGCGGCACCCATGCCTTGGCGGCGGAAACGATGTCGCGGGTCATCGCCTTGCCTTCAAGGTTCTTCTGATCCCACACCATGATCTGCGGCGGCACGAAGCCGATGAAGCCGACCTTGACCGGGCTCGTTTCGCCCGCACCATCCTTGATCTGCTTTTCGATGATCACATAGGGCTTGAAGAAGAGGTCATCCTTCTTCGGATCGGATGCGAGCTGGCCTTTGGTCAGGTTGGCGCAGACGATCGGAAAGTTCGCGCCGTGCAGCACATTGAACATGAAATCGAGGCCGTAGTTGAATTCGTGGTTGCCGAGCGTCCCGCAATCGTAGTTCAGCACGTTCATGGCCTTCATGACGGGATGCAGGTCACCGGCCTTCATGCCTTTCTTGTAGGCCATGTAGTCGCCCATCGGATTGCCCTGCAAAAGGTCGCCGTTGTCGATCAGCATGGAATTGCCGGCTTCTGCCCGCACCTTGTCGATGAACGATGCCGTGCGGCTGAGGCCCATCGTGTCGTTGGGCTTATCGGCATAGTAGTCGTAAGGCATGATGTTGACGTGGATGTCTGTGGTTTCCATGATCCTGAGATGCGCCTGGTTGGCGGCCGCCCGGGCCGCAAAGGGATGCAGCAGGATGAGGGCCGCACCTGCGGCGCTTCCGCCGAGGAGAAAGCGGCGGGTCATCAGGGGAGTGCTTTCGGCGTGAGGCATGGGGGTTCTCCATCAATCGGGGGCTCGGCAGGTCTGCCTTCTGACGGCGGCAGGCCGGACGCATCGTGGTCGGCTTTCACGACATAAAAATGTCAGCGCTGGAAATTGATAAGCCTGCCGGCGGCAAGGCGCGCTGAATGCCGCGAAGGAACCGGTAACCATCCAAATTGAAAGGATTATCTCTAAGAACTTGGGGTTGAACCAAATCTGCAGTTGTCCTATTCCCGCCCGAATCTGAACGCAGAGCAAGGAAACCGCAATTGTGCGGCACTGTCTGCGGGCACATCGCTGACCGGAGGGCAGGCGGCCATCCGGGGTCTGTGCAGGACTTGCGGGTCGACAGGATCATACCCGGCTGGAGCTTCGATGCAGATCGTGATTGCTGATATGTGCCTTGCCAGGGTCGCGCAATGACCCTGAACCTGATCCTGCTTGGGCTTGAGGCGATCCTCTATTTCGCGGTCATGGTGGCCCTGCTGCACTATCGCAAGGCACTGGGCCTGGGCGTTTTCATCTGTGCGCTCGGCGTGATGCACTTTCTCGAGACCTATCTCGCCGCCGCGTTCTACATACAGGTTCCGTTCGGGGTGATCTCACCGGGATCTGCGGTCTTCTTTGCCGGCAAACTCATCCTGATCCTGCTCGTTTACATCAAGGAAGACGCCGCAACCGTCCGGCAGCCGATCTATGGTCTTCTGATCGGCAACTTCCTGATTGTCGGCCTGGCGACGATGCTGCGGTATCAGATCACCATCGGAGACGCCGCATCGCGCGCGCAGTCCCTGACCTTCATAGACGACATGGGCGTGCTGATGGTCTGGGGTACGATGCTGCTCTACATCGATGCGCTGGGCATTATCCTGCTCTATGAGCGGCTGCGACAGGGTGGCCTGCGCAATCCGTTTTTCCGCATCCTTGTCGCGGGCGCGGTCATGCTGACCTTTGACCAGGCTGGCTTTTTCGGCGCCTTGCATATGCTCTACGGCGTTGGCAGCGATGTGTTCTTTGGCGGGCTCTATGCCAAGATGCTGGCGGCCGTCTGCTATGCGGGCATGGCGGCCCTCTACCTGCATTTTGACAGCGGCCGCAAGGGTCCGGTTGCGCAGCGCGAACTCTCGGACATCTTCGCCGACCTGACATTCCGCGAACGCTACGAGACGCTTCTGGCATCGTCTGGTCGCGACAGCCTGACGGGCGCGCTGAACCGCAGCCGTTTCGACCGCGATGCGCCTCGCCAGATCGCCATGGCCATTCGTCGCGGCCAGAAAATGAGCCTTTCCATCGCGGACGTCGACCATTTCAAGCTGGTCAACGATGCCCACGGGCATCTGGCGGGCGATGAAGTTCTGCGCCGTTTCGTGGCGATGTTGCGGCAGTGCCTGCCTGACAATTGCCTCGTCTACCGCTATGGCGGCGAGGAGTTCATCATCCTGTCCGCGGGCCGCAACCGCAACGCGACCTTTGCCCTGCTGGAAGACGCCCGTGCACGGATCACCGCGGAACTCACGGCGCCCGATGGCGCAGTGATCACATTCTGCGCCGGGATTGCCGAACTCGGTTCGGATGGCGACAATGTCGATGATCTTATCAATGCGGCAGACATGCGCCTCTACGCCGCCAAGCAATCGGGCCGCAACCGCGTCGTCTGATCCGGGCCGAATGCGCCAGGGTCAGAGCCCGAGATTGGGCCGGTCGATGATTTCCCGCAGCGCGAACGACGAGTTGATCTTCACCACATGGGGCAGGGCGGAAAGCCAGTCCCTGTGGATGCGCTCGTAGTCCTCCAGGTCCTTCGCCGCGACGCGCAGGATATAGTCATACTCTCCTGACATCAGATAGCAGACCACGACATTGGGGCAGCGCTTCACCGCCGCCTCGAACTCCGCGAGCGTCTTGGCAAACTGGCCGGACAGCGAAATATGCACGATGACCATCATCTTGTAGCCGATGGCCTTGTTCGAAAGCCGTGCGTGATAGCCTGAAATGACGCCAGACTTTTCCAGTTGGTCGAGCCGCCGGGAACAGGCCGATGCCGAGAGCCCGACGCGTGCGGCAAGATCCGCATTGGAGATGCGCCCATCGTCCTGGAGCGTCCGCAAAATCGCGGTATCGATCGTATCGAGCTCGGGCATTGCAATTTCCTTCGATGATTTCAAATTTGACGCAAGAATATTCGAAAAATGTGTTTTCCACTACGCGCATTTGCAAGGACATTCCGGCCGTTCCGCGATTACCGTTAACCTATTGTCGGCGGCATTCGACGAATGCGCCGAAGACTGGTGGAGGAAATTTCAGACATGCTCGTCGGTTGCCCGAAGGAAATCAAAAATCACGAATATCGCGTTGGCCTGACGCCCGCTGCCGTGCGCGAATATGTGGCTCATGGCCACAAGGTGCTGGTCGAAACCAATGCCGGTGCCGGCATTGGCGCAGGCGACGAAGCCTATCGCGCGGCTGGTGCCGAGATCGCTGCCAGCGCAAAGGACATTTTTGCGCGTGCGGACATGATCGTGAAGGTCAAGGAGCCGCAGCCCTCGGAATGGGCCCAGATGCGCGATGGCCAGATCCTCTACACCTATCTCCATCTCGCGCCCGATCCGGATCAGACGCGCGGTCTCATTGCCTCCGGCGTCACGGCCGTCGCCTACGAGACGGTCACCGACAATGCAGGCGGCCTGCCGCTGCTGGCGCCGATGTCGGAGGTTGCCGGTCGCCTGTCGATCCAGGCGGGTGCAACCGCGCTGCAGAAGGCCAATGGTGGCCGTGGCGTGCTGCTTGGCGGCGTGCCGGGCGTTGCGCCGGGCAAGGTGGTCGTCATCGGCGGCGGTGTGGTCGGGCTCAATGCCGCGAAGATGGCCGTTGGCGTGGGTGCCGATGTCACGATCCTTGATCGCTCCATTCCACGGCTGCGCCAGCTGGATGACATCTTCAACGGCAAGGTCCACACCCTCTATTCCTCGATCGATGCGCTGGAGCAGGAAGTGTTCTCGGCCGATCTCGTGATTGGCGCGGTTCTGGTTCCAGGTGCCGCTGCGCCCAAGCTCGTGTCAAAGAGGATGCTGTCGTCCATGAAGCCGGGCGCGGTGATCGTCGATGTCGCGATCGACCAGGGTGGCTGTTTCGAGACCTCGCATGCGACGACCCATTCGGACCCGACCTATGTGGTCGACGGCGTGGTGCACTATTGCGTCGCCAACATGCCGGGTGCCGTGCCCTACACCTCCACCATGGCGCTCAACAACGCAACGCTCGCCTATGGCGTGGCACTTGCCGATCGCGGCCTGCTGGCCATCGCCGAAGACCGTCACCTGCGCAATGGCCTCAATGTCCACAGGGGCAAGATCACCAATAAAGCCGTGGCAGAAAGCCTCGATCTCGAGCTTGTCGCAGCTGATGATGCGCTGAAGGCAGCCTGAATCCCATCCTCCGGGTGATGCCAGCGCGTCCACTGGGAGCTGGTTCCCGTACCTCCTGCGAGGTGCCGGAACCGGCTCCCTTCTCCTTTCCGGGCGCGCAATCAAGGGATTGATTTCAAAAACGCAAATCATACATAGGGGACGATAAAAGCTCCGATCCCACGCCCATTGTCACGCAATGGTCGCCATAAAATTTCCCCGTTTCGTTGGACTTTAGATCTGCGCTTCACGAATTTTTTATCGTGTTTGCATTGCTGTGGACGAAGAACGCGTTTGTAACGTCGTGTTAAGAGCCCTCAGTCCATGACAGGTTACATTCTTGTGTGGTGTCTTGAAGTCCGCGTGCCTGACACTCTATGTAAGGATGACAGAATTCTTATGATTCCCGGATTGCGGCGGGTGAACGCCGGTCCAAAGCTCGAAGGTAGACGATGAAAAATCCTGTAGATACCGCCATGGCCCTGATCCCGATGGTTGTTGAACAGACCAATCGGGGCGAACGGTCTTATGACATTTTCTCGCGGCTTCTGAAGGAACGCATCATCTTCATGACGGGTCCGGTGGAAGACAGCATGGCGACGCTCGTATGCGCCCAGCTTCTGTTCCTCGAGTCCGAAAATCCGAAGAAGGAAATCGCGCTTTACATCAACTCGCCGGGTGGCGTCGTGACGTCGGGTCTGGCGATCTACGACACGATGCAGTTCATCAAGCCTGCTGTTTCGACGCTTTGCATCGGTCAGGCCGCCTCGATGGGCTCGCTGCTGCTGGCCGCCGGCCACAAGGACATGCGCATCGCAATGCCGAATTCGCGCATCATGGTTCACCAGCCTTCGGGCGGTTTCCAGGGCCAGGCGTCCGACATCGAGCGTCATGCCCGCGACATCCTGAAGATGAAGCGCCGCCTGAACGAAATCTACGTCAAGCATTGCGGCCGCACCTATGAAGAGGTTGAAACGGCGCTTGACCGCGACAATTTCATGGACGCTGAAGAGGCAAAGAACTGGGGCCTGGTCGACCAGGTGTTCACGTCTCGCGAAGATATCGAAGGTGCGGCGCAGTCATAACCCGCATCATGCAGGTGGACCGGGTCGGGCTTGATAAAGATCATCACCTGGCTGGTCCACAGATGCTGTAAAGCGTATTAAGGCTATGTTGAATTTTTGTGACATAGCATTCGGTTTGGGTCGGGGGAATCGTTGCAAGCAGCTCGCTAACGTGGTTTGTTCGAGACTGCCAGTACCCCCAGAAGCCATTGGTGATCTGCTCCCGAGACGCAGCGCCAGCGGCGAGAGTGGTTCCGTGTCGTTCCTTTCGAGGTTCGCCGGTGTGCTTGGAAGGAAAGTGATATGAGCAAGGTCAGCGGAAGCAACGGCGGTGACTCCAAGAATACCCTCTATTGCTCGTTCTGCGGCAAGAGCCAGCATGAGGTTCGCAAGCTGATTGCGGGTCCGACGGTTTTCATCTGCGATGAATGCGTCGAACTCTGCATGGACATCATTCGCGAAGAGAACAAGACCTCCATGGTCAAGTCCCGCGATGGCGTTCCGACCCCGCAGGAAATCATCAAGGTTCTCGATGAATACGTCATCGGCCAGCAGCAGGCCAAGCGTATCCTGTCGGTCGCGGTGCATAACCATTACAAGCGTCTCGCACACGCTTCGAAGAATTCCGACATCGAACTGTCGAAGTCGAACATCATGCTCGTCGGCCCGACCGGCTGCGGCAAGACCTATCTTGCCCAGACTCTTGCGCGCATCATCGACGTGCCGTTCACCATGGCCGATGCGACGACGCTGACGGAAGCCGGCTACGTCGGGGAAGACGTCGAAAACATCATCCTGAAGCTTCTGCAGGCAGCCGACTACAACGTCGAGCGCGCCCAGCGCGGCATTGTTTATATCGACGAAGTGGACAAGATCTCCCGCAAGTCTGACAACCCGTCGATCACCCGCGACGTGTCGGGCGAGGGCGTTCAGCAGGCGCTTCTGAAGATCATGGAAGGCACGGTCGCTTCCGTACCGCCGCAGGGCGGGCGCAAGCATCCGCAGCAGGAATTCCTGCAGGTGGATACGACCAACATCCTGTTCATCTGCGGTGGCGCGTTTGCCGGTCTCGACAAGATCATCTCCGCACGCGGTGAAAAGACATCGATCGGCTTCTCGGCCATGGTCAAGTCGCCTGAAGATCGCCGCGTCGGTGAAGTCCTGCGCGAACTGGAGCCGGAAGATCTGGTCAAGTTCGGCCTAATCCCCGAATTCATCGGTCGTCTGCCGGTTCTGGCGACGCTCGAGGATCTCGACGAGGACGCTCTGATCCAGATCCTGTCCGAGCCGAAGAACGCTCTGGTCAAGCAGTACCAGCGCCTGTTCGAAATGGAAGATGTGGAACTGTCCTTCCACGAAGACGCGCTCAGGGCCATCGCCAAGCGCGCCATCGTCCGCAAGACAGGCGCCCGTGGTCTGCGCTCGATCATGGAAAAGATCCTGCTCGACACCATGTTCGAACTGCCGGCCATGGAAGGTGTTCGCGAAGTGGTCATCTCCGACGATGTCGTCGAGGGCAAGGCCCGTCCGCTTTACATCTACGCCGAGCGGACCGAAGAAAAGGCGCCGGTCTCGGCCTGATACCCTTGCATCGCATGCGATGGAAAAGCCCGCCCGAAATGGCGGGCTTTTTGTTGCGTATATGACCCGCAAATGACTGCAAATGCTGATTTTCACGTTGCGCGGGTTCGTCGCAGCCGCAATACTGCTGCGGTGTGAATCTTCATGAGAACAGGTGATCTTCTGGACAGGCGCAAGCCTCACAAAAGCGGCGCGGACGTATCATGCATGACCTCACAGAGCCAACGCACGGCACGGACGGTCATAATCTTGAAATAATCGCTTTTGAACTCCAAGTATGACCTAACAAAACATCGCCGGAGCCTGATGTCCGGCGGAAGGGCTGCCCATCATGGGAGCCCGAATGAAAGGAAAGTACATGACCAAGAAGACGTTGCCTGCAGACAGCATTGCCTATCCGGTCCTGCCTCTGCGCGACATTGTCGTCTTTCCGCACATGATCGTGCCGCTTTTCGTCGGCCGTGAGAAATCCATTCGCGCTCTTGAAGAGGTGATGGGTTCTGATCGCCAGATCATGCTGGTGACCCAGATCAATGCGAGCGATGATGATCCCAAGCCCTCCGCGATCTACACGATCGGGACAGTCGCAAACGTGTTGCAGCTCCTTAAGCTGCCGGACGGGACCGTGAAGGTTCTCGTCGAAGGCCGTTCGCGCGCCGAGATCGATGGCTACACCGATCGCGAAGAATTCTATGAAGCCATGGCGCATGTTCTGGCCGAACCGCAGGAAGATGCCGTCGAGATCGAGGCCTTGAGCCGCTCTGTGGTTTCGGAGTTCGAGAACTACGTCAAGCTCAACAAGAAGATTTCTCCGGAAGTCGTTGGCGCCGCCAGCCAGATCGAAGACTATTCGAAGCTCGCTGATACGGTCGCCTCGCACCTGTCCATCAAGATCACCGAAAAGCAGGAAATGCTGGAAACGGTGAGCGTAAAGACGCGTCTTGAAAAGGCGCTCGGTTTCATGGAAGGCGAGATTTCTGTCCTGCAGGTGGAAAAGCGCATCCGCTCCCGCGTCAAGCGGCAGATGGAAAAGACCCAGCGCGAATACTACCTCAACGAACAGATGAAGGCGATCCAGAAGGAGCTCGGCGAAGGCGAAGACGGCCGCGACGAGATGGCCGAACTGGAAGACCGCATCAAGCGCACAAAGCTTTCCAAGGAGGCCCGCGAAAAGGCGGAGGCCGAACTGAAGAAGCTGCGCCAGATGAGCCCGATGTCTGCCGAAGCAACTGTGGTGCGCAACTACCTCGACTGGTTGACCGGCCTGCCGTGGGGCAAGCGCTCCAAGATCAAGACCGACCTGAACTATGCCGACGAAGTCCTCGCTGCCGATCACTTCGGCCTCGACAAGGTCAAGGAACGCATCGTCGAGTACCTGGCTGTTCAGGCCCGCTCGAACAAGATCAAGGGTCCGATCCTGTGCCTCGTCGGCCCGCCTGGCGTCGGCAAGACCTCGCTCGCCCGCTCGATCGCCAAGGCGACCGGTCGCGAATATGTGCGCATGGCGCTCGGCGGTGTGCGTGACGAAGCCGAAATTCGCGGTCACCGTCGCACCTACATCGGCTCGATGCCCGGCAAGGTCATCCAGTCGCTGAAGAAGGCGAAGAAGGCCAATCCGCTCTTCCTGCTCGACGAAATCGACAAGATGGGCCAGGACTTCCGTGGCGATCCTTCGTCGGCGCTTCTCGAGGTGCTGGATCCGGAACAGAACGCCACCTTCATGGATCACTACCTGGAGGTGGAATACGACCTGTCGAACGTGATGTTCATCACAACGGCGAACACGCTGAACATTCCGGCGCCGCTGATGGACCGCATGGAGATCATCCGCATCGCCGGGTACACGGAAGATGAGAAGCGCGAAATCGCTCGTCGTCACCTTCTGCCGAAGTCGATCCGCGACCATGCCTTGCAGCCGAACGAGTTCTCGGTCAGCGATGACGCCCTGATGTCCGTCATCCGCCAGTATACCCGCGAAGCCGGTGTGCGTTCCCTAGAGCGCGAGCTGATGAAGCTTGCCCGCAAGGCCGTCACCGAAATCCTGAAGGGCAAGGCGACCAAGGTCGAAGTCACGGCTGAGAACATCGCCGACTACCTCGGCGTTCCGCGCTTCCGCCATGGCGAAGCCGAGCGTGAGGATCAGGTCGGCGTGGTCACAGGCCTCGCCTGGACGGAAGTTGGCGGCGAGCTACTGACGATCGAAGGCGTGATGATGCCGGGCAAGGGTCGCATGACCGTGACCGGCAACCTCAAGGACGTGATGAAGGAATCGATCTCCGCTGCGGCGTCCTACGTCCGCTCGCGGGCCATCGACTTCGGCATTGAGCCACCGCGCTTCGACAAGTCGGACATCCACGTGCACGTTCCGGAAGGTGCTACGCCGAAGGACGGTCCGTCGGCCGGTATCGCCATGGCAACTGCCATCGTGTCCATCATGACCGGTATTCCGGTTTCGAAGGATATCGCGATGACGGGCGAAGTGACCCTGCGCGGTCGCGTTCTGCCCATCGGCGGCCTTAAGGAAAAGCTGCTCGCAGCGCTTCGCGGCGGCATCAAGAAGGTGCTGATCCCGGAAGAAAACGCCAAGGATCTGGCCGATATTCCGGACAACGTGAAGAACGAGATGGAAATCATTCCCGTCTCGCGCATGGGCGAAGTCATCAAGCATGCGCTGCTTCGCGAGCCGCAACCGATCGTCTGGGAGCCTGAGCCGGAGAGCGCCGTGGCAAAGGCCGATTCGACCGAGGATGGCGGCATCAGCGTCGCGCATTAAGCGCGTTCCGCCGCAATTCGGACGCATTGAGACGGATAAGGACAGGAGGCCGGCAGTGATGCCGGCCTTTTTTGTGAAAATGGCGCTGAAAGCCCTGCAAAACAAGGGATTGCGCTGATTTTCAGGTTGCGGCGGACGCGCGCCTGCGTATTCTGCCCGCGACAGTAAGTCGAATCGTTTCATACCAGTAGAAAGGGGTGGAAACATGAACAAGAACGAGCTCGTATCTGCAGTTGCCGAGAAGGCTGGTCTGTCCAAGTCTGACGCAGCATCTGCAGTGGACGCTGTTTTCGATGCGATCCAGGGCGAACTGAAGAACGGCGGCGACGTCCGTCTCGTTGGCTTCGGCAACTTCTCTGTGACCCGCCGCGAAGCATCCAAGGGCCGTAACCCCTCCACAGGCGCAGAAGTTGATATCCCGGCTCGCAACGTGCCGAAGTTTTCGGCTGGCAAGGGCCTCAAGGACGCTGTCAACTAAGATCTGTTTTCGTTCGCTCGCGGCTTACAAGCCTTGGCGGACGACATCGGAATGCAGGAAGCCCGGTGCGATTGCGCCGGGCTTTTTGTTTGTCTGGATATATGGAATTTAAATCTACAAAATAAGTAGATTTAAAAGTCTTGCGTGCGGTCCGGATTTGTCATACATGCATTTTGCCGGGTTTTCCGGCAGTCGTTCTCAGGGCGGGGTGAAAGTCCCCACCGGCGGTAACGGGGAAACCCGAAGCCCGCGAGCGCCGCAGGTCTCTGCAACGGGGCAGGCGGGACAGCAGATCCGGTGCAATTCCGGAGCCGACGGTCATAGTCCGGATGAAAGAGAATGGGGTGATACGTGTTTCGCGATGGCGCGTCTTCGGGCGCACATGGCGGATCGTGTGGCATTCTCATGCCCTGATTTGTGTTGGTCCTCGTGACAGCGCCCGGCGTTCGGTCGAACGCACGAACGACGCTGTAACGCTTGAGAGAATGCATGTTCGTTCCGCTCATTCGTCAAGATTGAGCGCGACATGCAGGGGAAAAGAAACATGAATCAGTCCAGTATCGGATTTCTCAATTCTGCGGCTGTACGCGCCGCTGCCATCATGGTTGCTGCAGGTGTTGCCTTCGCAGCCATCAACGTGCTGACCCAATGGGTCACTATGAAGCTTGGCTTCAACTCCGTCTCCGCAGCCTTCTGGCAATATGGCATAGCGCTCATCTTCTCGCTGCCTTACCTCTTCAAGGTCGGGCTTGGTGCAATGCGCACGCGCTATCCGGTAAGCCACATCATTCGCGTGGCGCTATCGGCTGTCGGCGTCCAGACCTGGGTCATGGGCCTTGCCCACGTTCCGATCTGGCAGGCGATTGCACTGGTGATGACGTCGCCATTCTTCATCGTGCTGGGCGCGCGCATTTTCCTGAAGGAGCAGGTGGGCCCCGTGCGCTGGCTCGCCACGCTCACCGGCTTTACGGGCGCGATGATCATACTGCAGCCTTGGTCAGACGCGTTCACCTGGTCGGCGCTGCTGCCGATCCTTTCGGCGCTGCTCTGGGGTGCGTCCTCGCTCTACACGAAGAGCTTGACGCATGACGAGCGGCCGGAAACCATCACCGTCTGGCTCTTGCTGCTGCTGACGCCGGTCAATGCAGCGCTAGCGCTGGGGGCAGGGTTGGAAATACCGGCCGGCAACGCGCTCCTCATCTTTATCGTGCTGGGTGCGCTGACGGCCTTTGCGCAATATCTGCTGACGCTCGCTTATGCCACCGCGGATGCCGCCTATGTACAACCCTTCGACGATCTGAAGCTGCCGCTCAATGTCGCGGCCGGCTGGCTGATTTTCGGCTATGCGCCGGCGGGCACGCTGTGGCTCGGCGCGCTGCTGATTCTCGGCGCATCGCTTTTCATCATGACCTACGAATCGCGCAGGCAGAGGGCGGTTGCAGCATGAGCCGGTCTTGAAACGCAAAACGGGGGCTCAAAAGCCCCCGTTTCATTTTGTATTGCGGTCCCGACCGCCGCGATCAGAACGCGTGGAACGTGATCGTCGTCAGCGTGCGCTCGACATCAGGGATGTCGTGGAAGATGTCGTTGACATATTTGCCGATGTCCTGGCCCTCGGGCACGTAAATCTTGGCAATCAGGTCATAGTCGCCGCTAGTCGAGTAAAGCTCGGAGACGACTTCCTTTTCATAGAGCCGATCGGCGACCTGATAGGTTTGTCCAGGCCGGCAGCGGACCTGAATGAAAATGCACTTCATGTTTCCTCCATTCGGGGGCGTTCTTATTCCTGATTGCTGATGACATTATCCGCTGCCGGGAAACAAATGAAGGCAGGGGTACGAAGTTTTCCGCGCTATCAAATGCACAGACCCGGCGATAGAATTGACCTAAAGCAAGGATAAGCCTTTCAGTCCCTGATAAGTGCAGCAAGTGCAGGGCAGATTTTTTGCAACGCCGTGCATGAAGGAAGACTGACCATGTCCATGTCACCGGACGAATTCTATCGCGAGACGCCCGTGATTCGTGACAGCGAATCACCCTCCTGGGCATCGGCCTTGCCGTGGCAGAAAGCGACGTCCATATTCGTCTTCCTGCGCATGGCGTTTGTCGGTGGCTTCCTCGGCATCGTGATCGTGCATTTGGCTGGTTCGGCCTTCGGCATTTCGGGCAGTCTCGCCGATGTGATGGCCGTTGTTGCAGGCTTTGTTGTCGGCATGATTATTGAGGTCGTCCGGCGCATAGGCATGCGCAGAGCCTGAAATGACCGGATTGATGAACGCAATGGAGACGCGGACAAGATGACCTACGCAGCCTTCCTGCTGTCTGTCGCCGTGCTTTTGCTCGTTCCGGGCCCCACCAACACGCTGATGGGCCTGACCGGGGCAGAACGCGGGCTGGCGCGCGCCGCATACCTTCTGCCATTCGAACTTGCAGGCTACGCAACGACGGTGATCCCGCTGACCATTATAGGCGCGGAACTGGTCAACAACTGGCCGCACGCACTGATCGTCTTGAAGGTTCTGGCCGCGATGTGGGTCATGTGGCTCGCAGTCCGGTTGTGGCATGCTGGCCTGAAGACGAAGGAAGCGGGCGAGGGTACACCGGCCAGCATCTATCTGACAACCGTTCTCAATCCCAAGGCGACGATTTTCGGCCTCGTGCTCCTGCCGCCGCCGACTGATCCGCTGTTTCTCAGCCGATTTGCGAGTTTCTGCGCGATCGTCATGGCCGCAGCCCTTCTCTGGGCCGGAATCGGTGTTCTCGCGAACCACGCTCAACAGGGTGAAAGCCGCATGCGCCTTCTCCAACGCGTCGCCTCAGCCTGGCTTGCGCTGGTGTCGGTCATGCTGGTGGTGAGTGTGCTCAGGTAGCGGCGTTGGCGAAGCGCGCGCCAGACGATCGATCAGAAAGTTTTCACATCAAACTTGATTTTTCAGCTCCGGATTTCCAATTGGGGAAATATCGCAAACGGAGGCATTTTCCATGAACCGCACATTCACCAAATGGGTCACCTACGCAATCCTGGCGCTCGCTGGCGTATCCATCATAGCAGCTGACCTGCTGGCGATCGCAGAGTAAGACCTGCTCGCAGGAACGCTGGATTTCGCCGCAAGCCCACGGCGAACCGACAAAGGCTGTTAGCCTTGCCTGATGTTTTGCAGTGATTGTAACGGGAAGAAAATGGTGGGCGATGAGAGACTCGAACTCCCGACATCCTCGGTGTAAACGAGGCGCTCTACCAACTGAGCTAATCGCCCGCCGCGTTGGTGGGGGTGATCTATTCGCAAAGGCGTCGGTCCGCAAGAGGGGTTGATGCGTTTTTTTCAATTTTTTTGAAAAGGCCCGGAAAACCGGGATCGGCACGGCTGTGGATCATCGCTGGCGCAGGTTCATATAGAGGCATGTTCGGGCGAGCCGGTATTTCCGGATGTCATTTCCTCTCAGAATCAAGGGGATAGGAGAGGGTCGCATTTTTCTCATGAAGGCTGTGGAAACAGGAATCGCGGATTTTCAGGGCTTTGCGGACGCCAGCGGAAAAAATCTCGGCCTTTGTCATTTTTTGTTTTCAAAGTCGCTTGACACTCCCAGCCTTTGACCTTAGACAGCCGCTCATCGAACACGGGCGGCAACGCTGGTTCGACAGAAAAATGCGCGGGTGTAGCTCAGTCGGTTAGAGTGCCGGCCTGTCACGCCGGAGGTCGCGGGTTCGAGCCCCGTCACTCGCGCCATTTCTTCTCTCTGAAGAGATTGTTCTGAAGCTGATATGCTTCTTCAAGAAAACCCTCCAAGATACTGACAAAAAACAACGAACGCGGTTGAGCCTGTCGATTCCATCATTGACGCGCGAATCCGGATGTTTTGACGCCCGATTCGTTTTTTCGGGACGCCGAATCGCCATTTCGACGGATTTTAGCGGGACATCGTCCGACTTGGCCGGTTTGCGGGTCGATTTGCCCGAATTTCGCGTTGCAATATGCCGCTCTGTACAGAGTCGCCAATATTGCGTCCAGACAAGGCGATCCCACCCTGCGTGTGCACTTTCAGGCTGCTTTTTCGTCCCGGATGCCGGGAAACCTTGACGTCTTCGATGCAATTGCCGTTTGCCATGCTGCAGCGCGAAATTTTCTGTTGCGCCAACGTTGCAATGGATTGATAAAGTCGGGTTACTAAACGCTGATTTGGCGTTCTAGTGGCTTGCGCCGCAGGACGTGCTGCGCTAACGACGAAACGTTGCAACGAAAGACCTTTGTCCCTCCGGCCGCAAGGCCCTGGACGCTGCCCAAGGCGTCTGGTTCGGGGCAGGTATGGACGGATTGAATGACAGACCTCCTCAGCTCCTATATTCCGATCGCAATTTTCATCGGCATCGCTCTCGTGATTGGCCTTTCGCTTCTGATCGCGCCGTTTGCCGTCGCCTTCAAGGCGCCCGATCCGGAAAAGCTTTCGGCCTACGAGTGCGGTTTCAACGCTTTCGACGACGCACGCATGAAGTTCGACATCCGCTTCTATCTGGTGTCGATCCTTTTCATCATTTTCGACCTGGAAGTTGCCTTCCTGTTTCCGTGGGCAGTCTCGTTCAACGCGATTGGCTGGCTCGGCTTCTGGTCCATGATGGTCTTCCTCGGCGTGCTGACGATCGGCTTCATTTATGAATGGAAGAAGGGAGCACTCGAATGGGAGTGACAACCGGAAACACGACGCTGGTGGCCCAGCAGCCGAAGGGTATTCTCGATCCCTCGACCGGCAAGCCCGTTGGCCACAACGATGCATTCTTTGGTCAGGTCAACGATGAACTGGCCGACAAGGGTTTCATCGTCACGGCAACCGACGAACTGATCACCTGGGCCCGTACGGGCTCGCTGATGTGGATGCAGTTTGGTCTTGCTTGCTGCGCCGTTGAAGGTCTGATGCAGGCGTCCGGCCCGCGCTACGACATGGAGCGCTTCGGCGTTGCCCCGCGCGCATCACCGCGCCAGTCGGACGTCATGATCGTTGCCGGCACGCTGACCAACAAGATGGCGCCCGCTCTGCGCAAGGTCTACGACCAGATGCCTGAGCCGCGCTACGTCATCTCGATGGGCTCCTGCGCCAATGGCGGCGGCTACTATCACTATTCCTATTCCGTCGTTCGTGGCTGCGATCGCATCGTGCCCGTCGACGTCTATGTACCGGGCTGTCCTCCGACAGCCGAAGCGTTGCTCTATGGCGTTCTTCTCCTTCAGAAGAAGATCCGCCGTACTGGCACGATCGAGCGTTGATGTGAGGCAGATCTGACGATGAGTGAAGCTCTGAACGAACTGGCCGCCATTATCAGCGAAGCGAAGGGCGGCCTGCTGACCGGTTCGCAGATCGCCTATGGCGAACTGACCCTGACCTCGACGGCCGACAACATCATCGCGCTGCTGACGTTCCTGCGTGATGATGCGCGCTGCCGTTTCGTCAACATCGTGGACCTCTGTGGCGCCGACTATCCGGCGCGCGAACAGCGTTTCGATGTTGTCTACCACCTCTTGTCGCCGACGAAGAACCTCCGCGTTCGCGTGAAGATCATGTGCGGTGAAGACGAGGCCGTTCCGTCGGTCACCAGCATCTATCCCGGTGCTGAGTGGTTCGAGCGCGAAGCCTACGACATGTACGGCATCTTCTTTGCCGGCAACGATGACCTTCGCCGCATCCTCACCGACTATGGCTTTGAAGGCTATCCGCTGCGCAAGGACTTCCCGACGACGGGTTATGCCGAAGTGCGCTACGATGACGAAGCCAAGCGCGTCGTCTACGAGCCGGTGCAGCTGAGGCAGGAATTCCGCAATTTTGACTTCCTGTCGCCGTGGGAAGGCACCGACTACGTGCTGCCCGGCGACGAGAAGGCCGCGAAGTAAGGAGCGGACGAAAGAAGATGACGAAAGAACAGTCCGTTCGTAACTTCACCATCAATTTCGGTCCCGAGCACCCGTCTGCGCACGGCGTGCTGCGATTGGTTCTGGAACTGGATGGCGAAATCGTTGAACGCGCCGATCCGCATATCGGCCTGCTGCACCGCGGCACCGAGAAGCTGATCGAGACGAAGACCTATCTGCAGGCAGTTCCCTATTTCGACCGCCTCGACTATGTCGCGCCGATGAACCAGGAGCATGCCTTCTGTCTCGCAGTGGAAAAGCTGCTCGGCATCGAGGTTCCGATCCGCGGTCAGCTGATCCGCGTGCTGTTCTCCGAAATCGGCCGCATCCTGTCGCACATCATGAACGTGACGACCCAGGCCATGGACGTTGGCGCAATGACGCCACCGGTCTGGGGCTTTGAAGAGCGCGAAAAGCTCATGGTGTTCTATGAGCGCGCTTGCGGCGCGCGCATGCACGCAGCTTATTTCCGTCCGGGCGGTATCCACCAGGACGTTCCCCACCAGCTGATCGAGGATATCGGCAACTGGTGTGATCCGTTCATCAAGGTCCTCGACGATATCGAAGGCCTGCTGACCGACAACCGCATCTTCAAGCAGCGTAACGTCGATATCGGCGTTGTGTCGCTGGACGATGCGTGGGCGCGTGGCTTCTCCGGCGTCATGGTGCGTGGTTCGGGCGCTGCCTGGGACCTTCGCCGCTCGCAGCCTTACGAATGCTACTCGGATCTCGATTTCGACATTCCGATCGGCAAGAACGGTGACTGCTACGACCGCTACCTCATCCGCATGATCGAAATGCGCGAATCCGCCAAGATCATGAAGCAGTGCGTCAATCGCCTGCTCGGCAAGGAAAAGGTCGGTCCCGTGTCGTTGCTTGACGGCAAGGTCGTTCCGCCGAAGCGCAGCGAGATGAAGCGCTCGATGGAAGCGCTGATCCACCACTTCAAGCTCTACACGGAAGGTTTCCACGTTCCGGCTGGCGAAGTCTACGCGGCGGTTGAAGCGCCCAAGGGCGAGTTCGGCGTCTATCTCGTCTCGGACGGCTCCAACAAGCCGTATCGTTGCAAGATCCGCGCTCCGGGCTTCGTGCATCTGCAGGCGATGGATTTCATGACGCGCAACCACATGCTGGCTGACGTGACCGCAATCCTCGGCTCGCTCGATATCGTGTTCGGCGAGGTCGATAGATGAAGACCCGCCTTGCGCTTGCCGTTGTTGCCTGTCTTGCCGCTGGGGGCGCGAGCGCCCAGTCACTCGGCGATGGCAACACGACGTCCTCCTCGTCCTCCTCGAGCAATGTTCAGGCGAGCACGACGATGAAGGACCTGCTGGCGCAGGGCTATGAAATCAAGTCTGCCGTTCCCAACGGTCAGAAGTTTGTAATTTTTATGCAAAAAGAACAGTCGGCCTACGCTTGTGAATTCGTATCACTTACGAGTTCCAAGTGCGGCGCCATCAACTGACAAGGCGTGAAAGAGAATGTCCGTTCGACGACTAGCCGATGACAGCGTCCAGCCCGCAAGCTTCGCATTCAACGAAGCCAACACCGCATGGGCAGCTGAAACGATCAAGAAATACCCTGCCGGGCGTCAGCAGTCAGCGGTAATCCCGCTCCTCATGCGCGCTCAGGAACAGGATGGCTGGGTCACCCGCGCCGCGATCGAAAAGATCGCCGAGATGCTGGAAATGCCCTATATCCGCGTTCTCGAAGTCGCGACGTTCTACACCCAGTTCCAGATCAAGCCGGTCGGTACAAAGGCGCATATCCAGGTTTGCGGCACGACGCCCTGCATGCTGCGCGGTGCCGAAGACCTGATGGCTGTCTGCAAGAAGAAGATCCATCACGATCCTCTGCATCTCAACGAGAGCGGCACGCTCTCCTGGGAAGAAGTCGAATGTCAGGGCGCGTGCGTCAACGCGCCGATGGTTGTCATTTTCAAGGACACCTATGAAGACCTGACGCCGATCCAGCTCGAATACATCATCGACCGCTTCGAGGCAGGCAAGGGTGGCGATGTCACGCCTGGTCCACAGATCGACCGCGTCTTTTCAGCACCGGTTGGTGCACCGGTGACACTGACCAGTGACACGCCGGCGCCGAAGGCAAAGAAGGCCGCTGAGCCGAAGCCTGCGGAGCCCAAGGCGGCCGAGCCTGCGGCTGCAGATGCCGGCAAGCCGTCGCTTGATGATCCGAACCGTCCCGCTGCTGTCGAAAAGCCTGCAGCGCCGGATGATCTGAAGATGATTTCGGGCGTAGGTCCGGTCATGGAAGGCAAGCTCCACGAACTTGGCATCTTCACGTTCGCGCAGATTGCCAAGTGGACTGCCAAGGAAATTGAATGGGTTGACGGATACCTGAGCTTCCGCGGCCGCATCGTACGCGACGATTGGGTCAAGCAGGCCGACGCGCTCGCACGTGGCGGTGAGGAAGAATACGTCAAGGTTTTCGGCAAGAAGCCGCGTTGAAAGGTGAGCCATGCTCAAGGATGAAGATCGTATTTTCACCAATCTTTACGGCCTGAAGGACAAGTCCCTGAAAGGCGCGATGTCGCGCGGCCATTGGGATGGTACCAAGAAGATCGTCGAAAAGGGCCGTGACTGGATCATCGAGGAGATGAAGGCATCCGGTCTGCGTGGCCGTGGTGGCGCAGGCTTCCCGACGGGCCTCAAGTGGTCGTTCATGCCCAAGCAGAGCGATGGTCGCCCGCACTACCTCGTGGTCAACGCCGACGAATCCGAGCCTGGCACCTGCAAGGACCGCGATATCATGCGCCACGATCCGCATACGCTGATCGAAGGCTGTCTGATCGCCGGTTTCGCCATGGGTGCGAACACCGCCTACATCTACCTGCGCGGCGAATACATGCGCGAGCGTGAAGCGCTGCAGGCGGCTGTAGACGAATGCTATGCTGCCGGCCTGCTCGGCAAGAACAACAAGAACGGCTGGGACTTTGACGTCTATCTGCACCATGGTGCGGGCGCCTACATCTGCGGCGAAGAGACGGCACTTCTCGAAAGTCTGGAGGGCAAGAAGGGCCAGCCGCGCCTGAAGCCGCCGTTCCCGGCCAACATGGGTCTCTACGGCTGCCCGACGACGGTCAACAACGTCGAGTCCATCGCGGTTGCCCCGACCATCCTGCGGCGCGGTGCCTCCTGGTTCTCGTCGATCGGCCGTCCGAACAATGTCGGCACGAAGCTGTTCATGGTGTCGGGCCACGTCAACAAGCCCTGCACCTTCGAAGAAGCCATGGGCCTCTCGTTCCGCGAAATCATCGAAACCCATTGCGGCGGCATTCGCGGCGGCTGGGACAACCTTCTGGCCGTCATCCCGGGCGGCGCATCCTGCCCGATCGTCAAGGGCGATGACATGAAGGATGCCATCATGGACTTCGACGGCATGCGCGAAGTGAAGTCCTCATTCGGCACCGGCGGCATGATCGTCATGGACAAGTCGACCGACGTCATCAAGGCGATCTGGCGCATCTCGGCCTTCTTCAAGCATGAGAGCTGCGGCCAGTGCACGCCGTGCCGCGAAGGCACCGGCTGGATGATGCGCGTCCTCGAGCGCATGGTGAAGGGCAACGCGATGAAGCGCGAAATCGACATGCTCTTCGACGTGTCGAAGCAGATCGAAGGTCATACGATCTGCGCGCTCGGCGATGCTGCGGCCTGGCCGGTCCAGGGTCTGATCCGCAACTTCCGTCCGGAAATCGAAAAGCGGATCGACCAATATACGGCAAACGCAATGGCGCATGGCGCCGTTCTGGAGGCCGCTGAGTAAGAGTGATGAACGCCCAGCGCAACGACGACAGCGACAACAGGGAAGGGCCGCAGGACGCGGTTGCCAGCCTGATGCGCGCCAGCGTCGAAGCGATGGAAAGCTTCATGAAGACGGATTGGATGAAGGACGCGGAAAAGAGCGGCATGCCGCTTTCTCCGCTGATGGCCAGTCCGGCAGCCATGATGGCGGCGGCGACGGCCTATGGTGTTCGGATGACGGGTCAGTGGGCCAGCGCATTCCTGAGCGCCATGGAGACGCAGACCGAAGCGAACCCTGCATCTGCCGATGCGCAAGGTCCGGAGGTTCGCCAGACTGACACCGAGGCAAAGGCTCCGCAGGAGGCAGAGGCCACGAAGGTGAAGGTCAAGCGGGCTGCCAAGGCGCCGAAGGTTGAAGCGGCCAAGGGAGCCGACGATCTGAAGCGGATTTCGGGCATCGGTCCGAAGCTGGCGACGGTTCTGGCGGCGCGGGGTGTCGACGGGTTCGCGGCGCTGGCAGGCATGGATGAGAAGGCGCTGGCTGCGCTCGATGCGGAACTCGGCCTCGACGGCCGGATCCTGCGGGACGACTGGGCGGGTCAGGCGAAGGCCATCCTGTCGGCGCGCGGCAAGAAATGAGATTGACGTCGGCAGACGGACCTTCGGGTTAGCGCCGGTGGTGGAATGAACAGGGCAGAAGCGACGGCTCTTTGAGAAGTCACGAATGCCGCAAGTGAAACTCTGGCTGGAAGCGCGTGTTGCGCGAAAGCGGGAAGGCGAATATGGCGAAGCTGAAAGTTGACGGTAAGGAAATCGAGGTTCCGGATCATTTCACGCTGTTGCAGGCGTGCGAAGAGGCCGGGGCTGAAGTGCCGCGCTTCTGTTTTCATGAGCGGTTGTCGGTTGCCGGCAACTGCCGCATGTGTCTGATCGAAGTGAAGGGCGGCCCGCCTAAGCCGGCAGCCTCGTGCGCCATGGGCGTGCGCGATGTTCGCGGCGGCCCGAACGGCGAGCTTCCGGAAGTCTTCACCAACACGCCTATGGTCAAGAAGGCCCGTGAAGGCGTGATGGAATTCCTGCTGATCAACCACCCGCTGGATTGCCCGATCTGCGACCAGGGTGGCGAATGCGATCTGCAGGACCAGGCGATGGCCTTCGGGATCGATTCGTCGCGCTATGGCGAAAACAAGCGCGCCGTCGAAGACAAGTATATCGGACCGCTGGTCAAGACGGTGATGAACCGCTGCATTCACTGCACGCGCTGTGTCCGTTTCACCACCGAAGTTGCCGGCATTGCCGAACTGGGCCTGATCGGCCGCGGCGAAGATGCCGAGATCACCACCTATCTCGAGCAGGCCATGAGCTCCGAGCTGCAGGGCAACGTTGTTGACCTTTGCCCGGTTGGCGCTCTGACCTCCAAGCCGTTTGCCTTCACGGCCCGTCCGTGGGAGCTGAACAAGACTGAATCCATCGACGTCATGGATGCGCTCGGTTCCGCCATCCGCGTCGACACGCGTGGTCGCGAAGTCATGCGCGTCATGCCGCGCGTCAACGAAGACATCAACGAAGAGTGGATCTCGGATAAAAGTCGCTTCATCTGGGATGGTCTCAAGACGCAGCGCCTCGACCGTCCGTACGTCCGCAAGGGCGGCCGCTTGGTTCCCGCGACCTGGGGCGAAGCCTTCGGAGCCATCAAGGACGCCGTCGGCAAGACCTCCGGCTCCAAGATCGGTGCGATTGCTGGCGATCTGGCCTCGGTCGAAGAAATCTACGCGCTCGGCGAACTCATGAAGTCGCTGGGGTCGGCCAATGTCGATTGCCGTCAGGATGGCGCTTTCGCCGATCCGTCGCTCGGCCGCGCATCCTATATCTTCAACCCGACCATTGCCGGCATTGAAAAGGCTGATGCCTTCCTGCTCGTCGGCTCCAATCCGCGCTTCGAAGCGGCCGTTCTGAACGCCCGCATCCGCAAGCGCTGGCGCCAGGGTGGGGTCCCGGTTGGTGTCATCGGCCAGGACGGCGAATTCCGCTACAGTCATGAATACCTTGGCGCCGGCACCGATACGCTGGCTGCCATTGCCGACGGTTCGAACGCGTTCGCAGCCAAGCTCAAGGCCGCCAAGAACTCGATGATAATCGTCGGTCAGGGTGCGCTGGTTGGTGCTGAAGGTGCGGCTGTTCTCGCTGCAGCTGCCAAGATTGCAGTCGACAGCGGCGCTGTCACCGGGGAGTGGAATGGTTTTGCCGTTCTTCATACCGCTGCCGCACGCGTTGGAGCACTCGATCTCGGTTTCGTGCCGGGCGAGGGCGGGGCGGATGCAGCAACGCAGCTCGCCTCCATGGATGTGCTGTTCCTTCTCGGCGCAGACGAACTCGACTTCTCGGCCAAGAAAGCCGGCTTCACGGTCTATATCGGCAGCCATGGCGATGCTGGTGCATCGTCCGCCGACGTGATCCTGCCGGGTGCTGCCTACACCGAAAAGTCCGGTACATGGGTCAACACCGAAGGCCGCGTGCAGATGGGCAACCGCGCCGGTTTTGCGCCGGGCGAGGCCAAGGAAGACTGGGCGATCCTGCGCGCACTCTCCGACGTGCTTGGCAAGAAACTGCCGTTTGATTCGCTCTCCGCATTGCGTGCAAAGCTCTATGCAGCCTTCCCGCATCTGGGCGAAATCGACGACATCAAGGCTGGTTCTGCAGACGAAATTGCTGCGCTGGCGAAAAAATCCGGTGCTCTGAGCAAAACGGTATTTGCAAGCGCGGTCAAAGACTTCTATTTGACGAACCCGATAGCGAGGGCATCGGCGGTAATGGCGGAATGCTCCGCGCTGGCGCGTAACAACTTCAAGGCAGCGGCGGAATAAGGGCGGAGATCATGGACGCATTCTTCAACACCTATCTCTGGCCGGCGCTGATCATGGTGGGGCAGACCTTGCTCCTCCTGGTTGGCCTGCTCGTGTTCATCGCCTATATCCTCCTCGCAGACCGCAAGATCTGGGCTGCCGTGCAGATGCGCCGTGGCCCGAACGTTGTCGGCCCCTGGGGTCTCTTCCAGTCCTTCGCCGACCTTCTGAAGTTCGTCTTCAAGGAACCCGTGATCCCGGCAGGCGCCAACAAGGGCGTGTTCCTGCTGGCGCCGCTGGTTGCGGTGACGCTGGCTCTGGCCACCTGGGCGGTCATTCCGCTCAACGCTGGCTGGGTAATCGCCAACATCAACGTCGGTATCCTCTACGTCTTTGCGATTTCGTCGCTGGAAGTCTACGGCATTATCATGGGCGGCTGGGCTTCGAACTCGAAGTATCCGTTCCTCGGCGCGCTGCGCTCCGCCGCGCAGATGGTGTCCTACGAAGTGTCCATCGGCTTCGTGATCGTAACGGTCCTCCTGACGTCGCATTCACTGAACCTCTCGGACATCGTTCTGGCGCAGAAGGATGGGCTCGGCACGATGCTCGGCCTGCCGAACACGCTGCTCGACTGGAACTGGCTCGCGCTCTTCCCGGTCTTCATCATCTTCTTCATCTCGGCGCTGGCTGAAACGAACCGTCCGCCTTTCGACCTTCCGGAAGCGGAATCGGAACTCGTGGCCGGCTTCATGGTGGAATATGGTTCCACCCCGTACATGATGTTCATGCTTGGCGAATATGCCGCGATTGTCCTGATGTGCGCGCTGACGACGATCCTTTTCCTCGGCGGCTGGCTGCCTCCGGTGGACGTCTGGTTCCTCAACTGGGTACCGGGCATCATCTGGTTCATTCTGAAGGCGACGATGGTCTTCTTCATGTTCGGTCTGGTGAAGGCATTCGTGCCGCGCTATCGCTACGACCAGCTGATGCGCCTCGGCTGGAAGGTGTTCCTGCCGCTGTCGCTGTTCTTCCTGATCGTGACCGCATTTGTTATCAAGCTTATGGGATGGGCGTGACATGGCTTCAGCTACCCAATTCGTCAAGTCTCTGTTCCTGCGGGAATTTCTGGGCGCGATCGGCCTGACGATGCGCTACTTCTTCCGCCCCAAGGCAACGGTCAACTATCCGTTCGAGAAGGGCCCCGTATCTCCGCGCTTCCGTGGTGAGCATGCTCTGCGCCGTTATCCCAACGGCGAAGAACGCTGCATTGCCTGCAAGCTGTGCGAGGCAATCTGTCCCGCTCAGGCGATCACCATCGAAGCTGGTCCGCGCCGCAACGACGGCACGCGCCGCACGGTGCGCTACGACATCGACATGGTGAAATGCATCTACTGCGGCTTCTGCCAGGAAGCCTGCCCGGTTGACGCGATCGTCGAGGGCCCGAACTTCGAGTTCGCGACCGAAACGCGCGAAGAACTTTATTATGACAAGGCTCGGCTTCTCGACAACGGTGACCGTTGGGAACGCGAAATCGCAGCCAATATCGCGATGGACGCACCTTACCGGTGAGCCGCCGCAGACAATGACAACGCCGCGCTGGTCCGCAAAGGGGCAGGGCGCGGTAAAGGGGCATCGGGTGCGGTCATTTCGGCTGCGCTCCGCCGAGCGGGGGTCCTCAACGGGCCGTTGACGTTCGGAAAGCTGAAAAAGGCATCGACATGGGTCTTCAGGCTCTATTCTTTTATCTGTTCGCCTTCATCGCCGTCGGTTCGGCGTTCATGGTGATCTGGGCGCGGAACCCCGTTCATTCGGTGCTGTTCCTCATCCTCACCTTCTTCAACGCGGCGGGCCTGTTCCTGCTGACGGGCGCCGAATTCCTGGCGATGATCCTGCTCGTCGTTTATGTCGGCGCTGTGGCGGTTCTCTTCCTCTTCGTCGTCATGATGCTGGACGTTGATTTTGCGGCACTGAGGACCAAGGCGCTGGAATATGCGCCGGTTGGCGCGCTGATCGGGATCATCCTGGCGATCGAGCTTGTTGTTGTCGTTGGCGGCTCAACGCTCTCGCCGCAGATTGCCAAGCACGCCTCGATGCCCATCCCGGCGCTGACCGATCGCTCCAACACGCAGGCGCTCGGTGACGTGCTCTACACCCACTACATCTACTTCTTCCAGATTGCGGGCCTCGTTCTGCTCGTCGCCATGATCGGTGCGATCGTGCTTACGCTGCGTCACAAGCCCAATGTCAAGAGACAGAACATCTCGGCACAGGTTGCCCGCACGCCAAAGACGGCCGTAGAGGTCGTCAAGGTGAAGCCGGGGCAGGGCCTGTAAAGGACTGAACCGTAGGATTTCAAGGAATTTCAAGCATGGAAATCGGTATTTCCCACTATCTCACGGTCAGCGCCATTCTCTTCGTGCTGGGTGTTTTCGGTATCTTCCTGAACCGCAAGAACGTCATCGTCATCCTGATGTCGGTTGAGCTCATCCTGCTCGCCGTCAACGTCAACATGGTGGCCTTCTCGACCTTCCTGAACGACATCGCCGGTCAGGTCTTCGCATTGTTCATTCTGACGGTTGCGGCGGCGGAAGCTGCAATCGGTCTTGCAATTCTCGTCGTCTTCTACCGCAACCGCGGCTCCATCGCGGTTGAAGACGTCAACGTCATGAAGGGCTGATCGAACCATGGATATGCTCTACAAAGCCATCGTCTTCCTTCCGCTGATCGGTTTCCTGATCGCGGGGCTTGGCGGAAACTCCATTGGTGCCAAGGCGTCGGAATTCATCACCACCAGCCTGATGATCATCGTGGCGGTCCTGTCCTGGGTTGTCTTCTTCAAGGTGGCCATGGGCCACAATGAGGAAGTCATCAAGGTTGAAGTGCTGAACTGGATCCAGTCCGGCGGTCTCGACGTCCAGTGGGCATTCCGCATCGATACGCTGACCTCGGTGATGTTCGTCGTGGTCAACACGGTGTCGTCGCTGGTTCACCTCTATTCGATCGGCTACATGCACCACGATCCGCATCGGCCGCGCTTCTTTGCTTATCTGTCGCTGTTCACCTTCGCCATGCTCATGCTGGTGACCTCGGACAACCTGCTGCAGATGTTCTTCGGCTGGGAAGGCGTGGGTCTGGCGTCCTACCTGCTCATCGGCTTCTGGTTCAAGAAGCCGTCGGCATCGGCTGCCGCCATGAAGGCATTCATCGTCAACCGCGTCGGTGACTTCGGCTTCGCGCTCGGCATCTTTGGTGTCTTCGTTCTCTTCGGCTCGATCAACTTTGAGTCCATCTTTGCTGCGGCGCCGACCTACATCCCGGCCGATGGCGCGGGCAAGGTTGTCATCAACCTCTTCGGCATGCAGCTTGACCAGGCCCATGCCATCACCGCTGTCTGCCTGCTGCTCTTCATGGGCGCGATGGGCAAGTCGGCGCAGTTCATGCTTCACACCTGGCTCCCGGACGCCATGGAAGGTCCGACCCCGGTGTCGGCGCTCATCCATGCCGCAACCATGGTGACCGCCGGCGTGTTCCTCGTCGCCCGCATGTCGCCGCTCTTCGAACTGTCGCATGATGCGCTTCTGGTTGTGACGCTGATCGGCTCGATCACTGCCTTCTTTGCAGCGACCGTCGGCCTCGTTCAGAACGACATCAAGCGCGTCATTGCGTATTCGACCTGTTCGCAGCTGGGTTACATGTTCGTGGCTCTCGGCGTTGGCGCCTATGGCGCGGCCGTGTTCCACCTCTTCACGCATGCCTTCTTCAAGGCGCTCCTGTTCCTTGGTGCCGGCTCGGTCATCCACGCCGTCGATGGCGAACAGGACATGCGTTTCATGGGTGGCCTGCGCAAGCACATTCCGGTGACCTACTGGACCATGTTCATCGGTACGATCGCGCTGACCGGCGTCGGTATTCCGTTCACGCCGATCGGCACGGCGGGTTACTACTCCAAGGATGCGATCATTGAAGCTGTATATGCGTCTGCAAGCCCGCTGAGCGGCTTTGCCTTCGCCATGCTGGTGATTGCGGCTCTGTTCACGAGCTTCTACTCGTGGCGCCTCGCATTCATGACATTCCATGGCAAGCCGCGCGCTTCGCACGAGGTGATGCACCACGTGCATGAATCGCCGATGGTCATGCTGCTTCCGCTGTTCATCCTGTCTGCTGGTGCATTGCTTGCCGGTGTGCTCTTCCACGGCTACTTCTTCGGTGAAGAGTACAAGGAATTCTGGAAGGGCGCGCTCTTTACGCTGCCGGGCAACGATATCCTGCAGAAGGCGGAGGAAGTGCCGGTCTGGGTCAAGCTCAGCCCGTTCTTTGCGATGCTGATCGGTCTGCTTCTTGCGATCTGGATGTATATCCTCTCGCCGCAGATCCCGAAGGTTCTCGCTCAGCAGCACCGCGTGCTCTACAACTTCCTGCTCAACAAGTGGTATTTCGACGAACTCTATGACTTCCTGTTCGTGCGCTCTGCCAAGTGGGTAGGCAATTTCTTCTGGAAGCAGGGCGATGTTCGCGTCATCGACGGGTTTGGTCCCAACGGTGTTGCTGCCCGCGTCATGGACGTGACGGGCCGCGTAGCCCGCCTGCAGTCCGGTTACCTTTATCATTATGCGTTCGCGATGCTCATCGGCATTGCCGCGCTCGTTACATGGATGATCGTCGGGAGTGCCCTCTGATGACCGATTGGCCAATTCTGACCGTCGTCACCTTCTTGCCGCTGGTCGGCGTAATCCTCCTGTTGCTGACAGGCGGCGAAACGCCTGCCGGTCGCCGCAACGTGCTGGTCATTTCGCTGCTGACGACCCTCGTGACCTTCGTTGTGTCGCTCTTCATCTGGTCCGGATTTGACAATGGCAATCCGGGCTTCCAGATGGTCGAGAAGCACTCCTGGCTGAACACGGGCATCTCCTATGCCGTTGGCGTCGACGGTATCTCGATGCTCTTCGTGATCCTCACCACGTTCCTCATGCCGTTCTGCGTGCTGGCGAGCTGGGTTTCGGTCGAGAAGCGTATCAAGGAATACATGATCGCCTTCCTGATCCTGGAAACCCTGATGCTCGGTGTCTTCGTGTCGCTCGACATCGTGCTCTTCTACGTGTTCTTCGAAGCAGGCCTGATCCCGATGTTCCTCATCATCGGCGTCTGGGGCGGCAAGGATCGCGTCTACGCGTCCTACAAGTTCTTCCTCTACACGCTGCTCGGCTCCGTTCTGATGCTGCTGGCAATCATGGCCATGTACTGGGACGCCGGCTCGACCAGCATTCCGGACCTTCTGGCTCATAAGTTCCCGCCTGGCATGCAGACCTGGCTATGGCTCGCCTTCTTCGCCTCCTTCGCGGTGAAGATGCCCATGTGGCCGGTGCACACCTGGTTGCCAGACGCACACGTTCAGGCGCCGACGGCGGGATCGGTTATCCTGGCCGGCATCCTCCTGAAGCTCGGTGGCTACGGTTTCATCCGCTTCTCGCTGGCCATGTTCCCGGTTGCCTCGCACACCTTTGCGCCGTTCGTCTTCACGCTTTCGGTTCTCGCCATCATCTACACCTCTCTGGTGGCGCTGATGCAGACCGACATCAAGAAGCTGATCGCCTATTCGTCCGTCGCCCACATGGGTTATGTCACGATGGGGATTTTCGCGGCCAACGCCCAAGGCCTGCAGGGCGCGCTCTACCAGATGCTGTCGCATGGCATCGTGTCTGGCGCACTCTTCCTCTGCGTCGGCGTTGTCTACGACCGCACCCATACCCGCGAGATTGCGGCCTATGGTGGTCTGGTCAACAACATGCCGAAGTATGCGGTTGCTTTCATGGTCTTCACCATGGCCAATGTCGGTCTTCCAGGCACATCGGGCTTTGTCGGTGAATTCCTGACGCTGCTCGGTGCATTCCGCGCCAACACCTATGTCGCGCTGTTTGCCACCTCGGGCGTCATCCTTTCGGCAGCCTATGCGCTGTGGCTCTACCGCCGCGTGATCTTCGGCGCACTGGAGAAGGATACGCTCAAGAGCCTGCTGGACCTTTCGGCGCGCGAGAAGGTCATTCTCTATCCGCTGGCCATCGCAACGATCTTCTTCGGCGTCTATCCGGCTCCGGTCTTCAATGCGACGGCGGCTTCGGTAGACCTGCTCCTGAAGAACTATACTGCAGCAATCGACGCAGCGCAGTCCGTTGCGCTGACGATGAACTGACGACGGGATTTAAAAGACCATGACCGCAGAAACCATTCTTGCGAGCCTCCAGCTTTCGCTTCCGGAGTTGATCCTGGCGGCGGGCGCCCTGGTCCTCCTGATGATCGGCGTCTTTTCCGGCGAAAAGTCCGCCAGCGCCGTCACGGGGCTGGGGATTCTTCTCCTCGTCGTTGTCGGTGGCCTGCTCTATGTAAAGGGCACGGACGGCGCGGCCTACGCCGGAGCCTACATTTCGGATCCCTTTGCGCGCTTCATGAAGCTGCTGGCTCTCGCCGGTGCCGTCGTGGCTCTGATCCTGGCGCTCGGAAACGCACGTTCGGAACATGGCCAGCGCTTTGAATACCCCGTGCTTGTGGTTCTTGCGACGCTTGGCATGCTGCTGATGATTTCGGCCAATGACCTGATCTCGCTGTACCTGTCGCTCGAGCTGCAGTCGCTGGCTCTTTACGTGGTGGCGGCCATCAACCGGGACAGCCTGAAGTCGACGGAAGCCGGTCTCAAGTACTTCGTGCTCGGCGCGCTGTCTTCGGGCATGCTGCTCTACGGCATGTCGCTGGTTTACGGCTTCACCGGACAGACCGGCTTTGCCGAAATCGCGGCTGCGCTGACCTCCGAACACCGTTCGCTCGGCCTCGTCTTCGGTCTCGTCTTTGTGCTGGCTGGTCTTGCATTCAAGATTTCCGCTGTTCCGTTCCACATGTGGACGCCGGACGTCTATGAAGGCGCACCCACGCCCGTAACGGCATTCTTTGCCGCTGCGCCGAAGGTTGCTGCGATCTCGATCCTGATCAGGCTTGTTGCGATCGCCTTCAAGCCGATCGTTGCCGACTGGCAGCAGATCCTGGTCTTCCTGGCGATTGCCTCCATGGTGCTCGGCGCGTTCGCCGCCATCGGCCAGACCAACATCAAGCGACTGATGGCCTATTCCTCGATCGGTCACATGGGCTACGCGCTCGTTGGCCTCGCGGCAGGCAATCAGGAAGGCATTTCCGGCGTGATCATCTATATGCTGATCTATTCGGTCATGACGCTTGGCGCATTCGCCTGCATCCTGTCGATGCGCCTGAAGGATGGCACCGCCGTCGAAGGCATCAGCGATCTTTCCGGCCTCTCCAAGACCAATCCGGTCATGGCGGTGGTGCTGACGATGCTGATGTTCTCGCTTGCCGGCATTCCGCCGCTCGCCGGCTTCTTCGCCAAGTACTTCGTGTTCATGGCGGCCATCAAAGCAAACCTGCTGACGCTCGCAATCCTCGGCGTACTCGCCTCCGTCGTCGGCGCTTACTACTACCTGCGCGTCGTCAAGGTGATGTGGTTTGATGATGCCAAGCAGGAATTCGCGCGTCCGGCTGGTGAATTCAAGCTGGTCTACGGATTGTCGGGGCTGTTCGTCATCGGCTACCTGCTGATCGGCGGACCAATCGGTGCTGCGGCTGAAGCTGCGGCGCACACGTTCTTCTGATGGTATTTGAAAAACAAAGCCGGGAGCCGGTCGACGGCTTCCGGCATATTGATTTGCAGGAAACCGGGTCGACGAACCTGGAATGCCTTGAACGGGCAAGGGCCGGGGATCCCGGTAACCTGTGGGTCACTGCGCGCCGGCAAACCGGCGGCCGCGCCCGGCGTGGGCGCAACTGGGTTTCGGAACCCGGCAATCTTTATGCTTCCCTGCTGCTGATCGATCCTGCGCCTGTTGATCGCTTGTCGTCGCTTCCGCTGGCTGTGTCGTTGGCCGTGTTCGACGCCATTAAGGCCGAACTTCCCTTTGACACCGATGTGCGTATCAAGTGGCCGAACGATGTGCTCGTCAACGGCAAGAAGGTGAGCGGGATCCTGCTCGAAGGCGAAATGCTGGCGGATGGACGATACGCGCTTGTGATCGGCTGCGGCATCAATATCGCCCACAAGCCCGATGAAACGATGTATGAGGTGACAAAGCTCTCCGAGGCTGGTTCGAGCTGCTCTCCGCAGACGCTGTTTGCCCGTCTCTATCAGAGCATGGAGGCAATGCTCGAGCTCTGGGATCGGGGCAGCGGCACGGCGCGCGTTGTTGCCGCCTGGAAGCACGTTGCCGCGGGCATCGGTCTGCCCATAACGGTGAATTTGCCGACGCAATCGCTCAAGGGCGTTTTCGCGGGCATTGATGATCATGGCATGTTGCTGCTGGATCAGGGGGGCGGAAAGCTCCTGCCGATCGCGGCCGGTGACGTATTTTTTGCTTGATCGGGATGATGTGAGGCCAGGTCGGCCTCACGTCGGAATCACGATCTGAATCAGATAATGAGAGCGGGATCCGAGCCGAAAACCGCGCATATGTTTCGGCATCCCGCTTCAGGCTCAAGAAAGACAACAATCATGGCCAAGAGCGACGAACTGGTGTTTCTCCCCCTCGGTGGTGTCGGCGAGATCGGGATGAACCTTGCACTTTACGGATTTGGCCCGGCGGCCAAGCGTGAATGGATCATGGTCGACTGCGGCGTCACCTTCGCAGGCCCCGATCTTCCGGGTGTTGATCTTGTGCTGCCGGACATCTCCTACGTCGTCGAGCACAAGAAGAACCTCAAGGGCATCATCATCACGCATGCCCATGAAGATCACTATGGCGCGCTGGCCGAGCTGTGGCGTGGCTTGAATGTCCCGGTCTACGCGTCGCCGTTCACCTCGGGCATGCTGGAAGCCAAGCGCGACTATGAGCGCAGCCGTGGCGAAGTCCCGGTGACCATCTTCAAGGCAGGCGACCGCATCCAGCTCGGCTCCTTCGATATCGAAGCCGTTGCTGTCAATCACTCGATCCCGGAACCCATGTCGCTCTTCATCCGCACGCCGCTTGGCAATGTTGTGCACACGGGCGACTGGAAGATCGACATCCAGCCTTCGCTCGGCCCGTTGACGGATGAGGCGCGCTTTCGCGCCATCGGCGACGAGGGTGTTCTGGCACTGATGTGCGACAGCACAAACGCGATGCGCGAAGGGGTGTCGCCGTCCGAACAGGACGTCTCCGACAGCCTCGAAAAGATTATCGAGGAGGCCGAAGGGCGCGTCGCCATCACGACGTTTTCATCCAATGTCGGACGCATCCGCTCCATCGCGCTGGCTGCCGAGAAGGCAGGCCGCGACGTGTTGCTTCTTGGCAGTTCCATGAAGCGCGTGGTCGATGTGGCGCGCGATTGCGGCCTGATGGAGGGGATCAAGCCATTTATCGCCGAAGATCAGTTCGGCTATATTCCGCGCGACAAGGTCGTGGTCGTCCTCACCGGCAGCCAAGGCGAGGCGAGGGCGGCCCTTGCCAAGATCGCACGTGACGAGATGCGCAATGTCGCTCTGGCTCCCGGCGATCTGGTCGTGTTTTCTTCGCGCACCATTCCGGGCAACGAGAAGCCGATCCTCGAAATCGTCAACGGTCTCATCGACCAGGGCATCAAGGTCATGCTGGACGGCGAGCGTCTCGTGCATGTCTCCGGACATCCGCGCCGCGCCGAACTCAAACAGATGTATGAGTGGGTGAGGCCCAGGATCCTTGTGCCCGTGCACGGTGAGGCTGCCCACCTGACGGCTCAGGCAGAACTTGGCGCAAGCGCCGGCATCGAGACGGTCCAGCAGGTGCGCAACGGCGACATGCTGCGTCTGGCGCCGGGCCCGGCCGTCATCGTGGAACAGGTCCATCACGGTCGCGTCTTCAAGGACGGAAATCTTGTCGGCGACTTCGACGAGATGGGGATCGGCGAGCGGCGCAAGCTTGCCTATGTCGGCCATGTCGCCGTGAACGTCATACTCGACGCCCGCCTGGACTTTCTCGGCGATCCCGATGTCGTCAGCTATGGCCTGCCGGAATTTGACAACGAAGGCGACGACATGGAAGACGCGGTCTATGACGCGGTTCTGGGTGCAGTCGAAAGCATTCCGCGCGCGCGCCGGAAGGATCTGGATGCTTTGCGCGAATCCATTCGCCGGGCGGTTCGTGCGACGGTGAATGAGAGCTGGGGCAAGAAACCCGTCGTCACGGTTTTCGTGACCAAGGTTCAATAGAAAACCGGCGCTCAATACGGTATCGAAGGCTCTTGTCACATGGATGATGATGCGAGCATCGGGTTCGCAAAGCCGCAGGAGTGAGCATGCTTGGACGCGTCAACCATATTGCCATCGCCGTTCCCGATCTTGCGCGGGCATCCGCCAAATACCGGGACATGCTGGGTGCGCAGGTCTCCGCGTCGCAGGCCCTGCCGGAGCATGGCGTCACTGTGGTTTTTGTCGAGCTCGACAATACGAAAGTGGAGTTGCTGGAGCCTCTGGGCGCAGACTCTCCGATTGCCGCATTTTTGAGCAAGAATCCGGCAGGGGGCATGCATCATATCTGCTATGAGGTGGCCGACATTCTCGTGGCCCGCGATCAACTGTCCCGTCAGGGTGCGCGAGTGCTGGGAGACGGCAACCCGAAGATCGGCGCCCATGGCAAGCCGGTCCTGTTCCTGCATCCGAAGGATTTCGACGGCACGCTGATCGAGCTTGAGCAGGTGTGACGTTTGGGCGCGAGGCGGGCATTTGCGCGCCTCTTGCCGTTCGTCATGTGACCGTATAACCCTCGTTCTCAATAACGCCGCGTCGGGCCTGCGTTTGTCTCGCGCGTGAAACAAGGCACGCCGGCCTGAAGTGGCTGAAGCGCGTCGAAACGTTGTGTCGGGAGAGCGCAATGAACTGGTTCTTTGGTGTCGCGGTCTATTTCGTTATCTGGTGGATGACGATCTTTGTCGTTCTGCCGTTCGGCGTTCGCAGTCAACAGGAAGAGGGTGAGACGGTTCTCGGGACCGTGGCATCGGCACCTGCGCGTCATCGGACCTGGCGCACGTTCCTGATCACCACGCTGGTTTCCGGCGTCATCTTCGGATTATGGTATGTCGTATCCTGGTATTTCGGACTGACATTCGACTCCATCCCGCAGTTTTTCCCCGACTATGGTGCTGTCGGAGATTGATCGCAGATTGCAGCAATTGACGCTGAGGTATGCGTGATCAAACACGGCGCGATACCCATCGCGTTGGTCCTGAAGCGCTTCACACCTTGAAACACCTCTTGTCGGGGCTTTTATCTGAATGCGGAGCCGACAAAACGGGTTCTGATGGCGCAAAATCGCGCAATCGATTGCGCTCTTAGACTTAAGTCTAATTGATTGTGACAAGCGCTCTAAAATTCCTCGCGAGTCGAATATATCCGGCTGCGACAAAAGCAAAAAAAAACAAGGCTTTGTGAGCCTTGTTTAAGAATTTTCGCGTGACCCTTTGCCGTTTCCGGCGGCTGCGTGTTACCGCGCCTACGATCTGATCCTCCCAAGACTTGACCGCGATTTCAGCAGGAATTTCTACTTCCTGCCTGTTTTGTGGGCTGAAACTAGCCTAACAATCCGGGCTTGTCATCCATTTTTTTTGCATTTTTGACACAGTTGGAATTAATTTTTTAGTTGACAAAATAGTGACGCAGTTCGCACTCGCTGCCATCAACTTGCCTAACGTTAATCCACCCATAGTTGATGGACGTTCCTCATGATTCTTGGCTCGGCGGATGGGTGTGCGGGTTTCCATATCGCCGCGAAGCGTTTATGAACGCGGGGAATTTTGGCAACCTAAAACCCGATTCCCGGCCAAGCCGGGACTGGCTTCTCGTCTGGATCACGTCATGCGTCTTTCCCGCTTTTTCCTGCCTATCCTGAAAGAAAATCCCAAGGAGGCTGAAATTGTCTCCCACCGCCTCATGCTGCGCGCCGGTATGATCCGCCAGCAGTCGTCCGGTATCTATTCCTGGCTACCGCTGGGCAAGCGCGTACTCGACAAGGTCAACGCGATCATTCGGGAAGAGCAGAACCGCGCAGGCGCAATCGAGCTTCTGATGCCGACGTTGCAATCGGCCGAACTCTGGCAGGAAAGCGGTCGCTATGATGACTACGGCAAGGAAATGCTGCGCATCAAGGACCGCCAGGATCGCGCCATGCTCTACGGCCCGACGAACGAGGAGATGATCACCGATATCTTCCGTTCGTTCGTGAAGTCCTACAAGAACCTGCCGCTGAACCTCTATCATATCCAGCTGAAGTTCCGTGACGAGATCCGTCCGCGTTTCGGCACCATGCGCTCGCGCGAATTTCTGATGAAGGACGCCTATTCCTTCGACCTGACCAAGGAAGGTGCGATCCATTCCTACAACAAGATGTTCACGGCCTATCTGCGCACCTTTGCGCGCATGGGCCTTCGCGCCATTCCGATGCGCGCCGACACCGGCCCGATCGGCGGCAATCACAGCCACGAATTCATCATTCTGGCCGATACAGGTGAGTCGGAAGTGTTCTGCCACAAGAACTTCCTCGATTTCGATATTCCGTCCGTCGAAACAGATTTCGATGACGTCGCCGGCCTGCAGTCGATCTTCGACAAGTGGACGTCCTCCTATGCGGCGACATCCGAAATGCACACCGAATCCGAGTTCGACGCGATTCCCGAAGGTGACCGCCTTTCGGCGCGCGGTATCGAAGTCGGCCACATCTTCTATTTCGGCTCGAAATATTCCGAACCCATGGGCGCCAAAGTGCTTGGTCCCGATGGCAAGGAGCACCTTGTCCACATGGGTTCTTATGGCATTGGACCGACTCGCCTCGTTCCCGCCATCATCGAAGCCTCCCATGACGACAACGGAATCATCTGGCCCCGGTCGGTTGCTCCCTTCGATGCATCCATCATCAACATGAAAGTCGACGATTCAGCCTGCGATTCCGCCTCGGCCCGCATTTACGAAAGCCTCGCGAATGCCGGTAAGGATATTCTCCTCGATGACACAGATGAGCGCGCGGGTTCGAAGTTCGCAACCGCAGACCTGATCGGTGTTCCTGACCAGGTGATCGTCGGTCCGCGTTCGGTGGCCAATGGTGAGGTGGAATTGAAGGACCGCAAGACCGGTGAGCGCCAGACGCTGACCATCGAAGCGGCGATCAACAAGCTGATCGGCTGAATTGATAAGACGGAGACGAAATGCCAAACGGCGATAACGGCGCAAGCACCACCGAGAGCAAGAAGCTGACCTCGACGGGTCCGTTTTCCGCATTCGAGCGAATGGTGGCCTGGCGCTATCTGAGGGCGCGCCGCAAGGAAGCCTTCATTTCGGTGATCGCCGGCTTTTCCTTCGTCGGAATCATGCTGGGTGTTGCGACGCTCATCATCGTGATGGCGGTGATGAACGGATTTCGCGGCGAACTCATCTCCCGCATCCTGGGAATCAATGGTCACATGATCATTCAGCCGGTGGACACGCCGCTGAATGACTATGCTGATCTGGCCAAGAAGTTCACCTCCGTCCCCGGCGTCAAGATCGCCATTCCGCTGGTTGAAGGGCAGACGCTGGCCTCGGGCAAGAATGGTGCGGGATCCGGCGCGCTGGTGCGCGGCGTTCGCGCCGAAGACATCACCAAGCTGAAATATGTGGCGGACAACATCAAGGCCGGCGATCTCGTCGGGTTCGCCGCCGGTGATGGCATCGCGATCGGTTCACGTCTTGCCGCGACATTGGGTGTTTCGGCAGGCGATACCGTGACGCTTGTGTCTCCGGAAGGTGACGTCACGCCGATGGGTGTCAACCCGCGCGTGAAGTCCTATAAGGTTTCGGCGGTCTTCGAGATTGGTATGTCGGAGTATGATGCCAGCATCATCTTCATGCCGCTCGAGCAGGCGCAACTCTATTTTAACTCCGAAGGGATCGTGCAATCGATCGAGCTGTTCGTGGACAATCCCGACAAGATCGACGAATTGCGACCCGCCGTGGAGCAGGCGGCAGGGCGCCAGATCTTCATCAGTGACTGGCGGCAGCGCAACTCGACTTTCTTCTCGGCTCTTCAGGTCGAGCGGAACGTGATGTTCATGATCCTGACCCTGATCGTGCTCGTTGCAGCCCTCAATATCATTTCTGGCCTGATCATGCTGGTGAAGGACAAGGGCCACGATATCGCGATCCTGCGCACCATGGGGGCAACCTCGGGCGCCGTCATGCGCATATTCTTCATGACGGGAGCGGCGATCGGGACGGCAGGCACGCTTGCCGGCTTCATCCTGGGCGTGGTCGTGTGCCTGAACATCGAGCGCATCCGGCAGTTTTTCTCCTGGCTTTCGGGAACCAATATCTTCAGTCCAGACCTCTATTTCCTGAGCCAGCTTCCGGCAGAAATGAACCCGAGCGAGACGGCTTCGGTCATTGCCATGGCCCTTGGGCTGTCGTTCCTGGCGACCATTTTCCCGGCATGGCGTGCTGCCAGGCTCGACCCCGTTCAAGCTCTCCGCTACGAATAAAGGCTCTCGAATTTCCATGAAAAATCATACGGTTCTGGAACTCAAAGGCATCGAGCGCAGCTACGGGCAGGGTGAAACCGAGCTTCCGATCCTGCAGGGGGCGGACTTTACGCTGAAGAGCGGCGAGACTGTTGCGCTCGTCGCGCCGTCAGGTACGGGCAAGTCGACGCTCCTCCACATCGCCGGTCTGTTGGAACGTCCCACGGCGGGCGAAGTGACAGTCAGCGGCCATTCCTGCTCCACGATGACCGATGACCAGCGCACCGCCGTGCGCCGTTCGGAAATCGGCTTCGTCTACCAGTTTCACCATCTTCTGCCCGAGTTCAGCGCGCTTGAGAACATCATGATGCCGCAGCTGATTGCCGGTCTGTCGAAGAAGGAAGCGGCCGTGCGTGCAGAGCAGCTTCTAGCATACATGCGCATTGGACACCGTGGAACACATCGACCTGCCGAGCTTTCAGGCGGCGAGCAGCAGCGCGTGGCAATTGCGCGCGCCGTTGCCAACGCCCCCGTGATCCTGCTCGCCGACGAGCCGACCGGCAATCTTGATCCGGACACGGCCGGCTATGTTTTCGAGGCTTTGACCGCACTCGTGCGCCAGTCTGGCCTGGCGGCCATGATCGCCACGCACAATCACGAACTCGCATCGCTCATGGACAGGCGCATCACGATCGATGAAGGCAAGGTGCACGAATTTTGATAGCGCAATGCGGCCGGAGCCTGGTCATCTTGACTGTCGCGGGCTCGGGCTGTATCCGAAAAGAACGGTAATGGATTCTGCCTGGCACAAGCCGAACCGCTTCCTTGACGAAGCTGATGACTCCTACTTAACGCCAACTTTGCGCGGAGTAGGATCATGACCTCAAGAACGTATATATTTGTCATCGCCGTAACGTCTCTCCAGGCTGGAGACGTGTCATGAATTTCTTTGGCTCGCAGATTGAACTTCGTCGGCAACAGTTGTTCAATCTCGCCAGATGGATCGCTCTGACGGTTTTGATGGCTGTCATCGTCGGATCGCTGGTCGCACTGTTCCTTTGGGGCCTCGACCAGGCGACATCTCTTCGGTTTGCCTTTCCATGGCTGATTTTTCTGATGCCGGTCGCCGGCTTTGCAATGGTCTGGGCTTACCAGACCTTCGGCAACGGCGCTGACGCCGGCAACAACCTGATTGTCGATCAGATCCATGAACCTGGCGGCGGTATACCGCTGCGCATGGCGCCCTTCATTCTGGTGACGACGGTTCTGACGCATCTGGTGGGCGGATCGGCCGGGCGGGAAGGGACTGCAGTGCAGCTGGGCGGAAGTCTCGCAAGTGCGATCGGCAAGCTCTTCCGTCTCAATCAGGCGGATATGCGCATCCTCCTGATGGGCGGCATTGCTGCGGGCTTCGGTGCCGTTTTCGGCACGCCTATCGCGGGTGCGGTCTTCGCCCTCGAAGTGCTGACCATCGGCCGCATGCAATATGAGGCACTGTTGCCGGCGCTTCTTGCGGCCATCGTTGCCGACTGGACGTGCCATCTATGGGGCATCAGCCACACCCATTACCTGATTTCGTATCTCGCAGGTCCTGCCGGCAACGCTGCGTTTCATCTTGATGCTCTCCTGATGCTCAAGGTGGTCATCGCAGGTGCCATTTTCGGGCTTGCAGCGCATCTCTTCGCAGAATTGTCCCATCGGGCCTCTGCTGCTTTCAAATTCGTTCTGCCCTATGCACCGCTCAGGCCGGTGCTTGCGGGTGTCACTCTCATTGCGCTCGTCTACGCAATCGGAACACGCGAATATCTGGGGCTCGGCGTATGGTCGGCGAACCCGGCGGATGTCACGATCCAGACTTTCTTCAAGCCGGATTACATCGACTACACGAGCTGGGCCTGGAAGGCGCTCTTCACCATCGTCACGCTCAGTGCCGGTTTCAAGGGAGGCGAGGTGACCCCGCTTTTCTATATCGGCGCGGGCCTCGGCAGTGCGCTTGCCGGTATCTTCGCAGCGCCGCCGGATCTTATAGCAGGGCTCGGCTTCGTTGCCGTCTTTGCCGGCGCCACAAACACGCCGCTCGCCTGCATGATCATGGGCATAGAACTCTTTGGCGCAACGCATGCCGTCTATATCGCGGTTGCCTGCTGTGTGGCCTACCTATGCAGCGGTCATACCAGCATCTATGGCGCACAGCGCATCGGGGTTCTGAAGACATCAGCGGGAAACAACATTCCGGCAGGGACCGCGATCCGCAATGTCCGCCTGTTTACCTCACGGTCGATTGCATCAGCCCGAAAACCCTCTGATGACGACGAAGTTGCTTAGGGTGTGATCAGACCGCCGTGATAGTGAAGCCGATAGACAGCCTCTCCGTTTCGGAAATTTGCTTCCTGACCGGTAAAGCAACTGACATCGCCAGAATTGCGGTCTTCATAGCGGCCCAGCGGATGGTCATGCCGCCACCCACACAGAAATCTCTGACCACTGTCGTAAAGTGCTGACAGCGCGGACTTGATCACCGACCCGGCCTCATGTGCGTCGATGACGTCACGGCGCAGGATCATGCCATGATAGTTCATCGCCCAAACAGGCGTGTTCTCGTGCCAGACGACTTCCTGCCCCGCAAAGTCCGTACCGCCAAAATAGCTGTCGAGATAGCGCCAGCCGTCCTCGTCAAATGCGATGTCGTGCGAACCCGCCCGCGATGACGGGCCGGCCAGTCCGCCACCCACATAAGCTGCCCGCTTGGCGCGAACGATGAAACGCTCAAGCGCCGCGATGTCATCGGTACAGTCCTGTTGCATTTGAAATCTACCTCCGTCTCCATCGAAATTAACCCTGTTTCCCTTTGTTAGCAGTTTGCCTTGACAATGTGAACATAAATAGAACATATAAGAAACATAAGTGGAAAAGGAGACCGTTATGACTGACATGCTTCGTGACATCGCAGCGCTCGCATCCATCACCATGTTCATCGGCACCATGTCGCTTATCCTGATGGCGCTTTGACGCCCATCATGATCGGACTGGGCGCGGCTTGTGCATAAGCGTCCGACCCTGAACGCCAGGCGGTGAAAGCGCTGGACGGCAGGGCTTCGGATTTTGCAAAATGCGGGCTGTGATTCAGTTTGAGCGGGAGTGTGACGATGGCTGATTTGATGCGTGAAAAGTCGCCCTTGTCCACCGCAGGGCCGGGCTTCGTGCACCTTCGGGTTCACTCGGCCTATTCTCTGCTCGAGGGCGCACTGCCGCTGAAGAAGATCCTGTCGATCGCCGTCAAGGACGAACAGCCGGCGATCGCAATCACCGATACAAACAATCTCTTCGTGGCCCTGGAGTTTGCCCAAAAGGCGGTCTCCGAGGGCGTGCAGCCGATCATTGGTTGCCAGTTGAGCATAGACATGCAGGACGCGACGGAAAATGACCGGCGTCCCGGTGTTCAGGCGTCACTTGCAAAATTGCCGTCCATCGTTGTGCTGGCTGCGACGAATGAAGGCTACGACCGGTTGATGGCGCTCGTCAGCCGGGCTTATCTCGAAGGCGAGGGCAACCAGGCCGCGCGTGTGCTGAAGTCCTGGTTTGAGGAGGGGACGGAAGGACTGATTGCCTTGACCGGTGCGCTCGGCGGACCGGTGGACATGGCCATGAAGGAAGGGCATGACAGCCTCGCCGAGGAGCGGTTGAAATCGCTCGGCATGCTGTTTCCGGGGCGCCTCTATGTCGAACTCCAGCGCCAGAGCGGCTTCAGCAAGCGTCATGAAGGCCGAATGATCGATCTCGCCTATCGACTGAACCTGCCGATCGTCGCGACCAATGAAGCCTTTTTCCCGACGGAGAAGGATTTCGAATCTCACGATGCTCTAATGGCTGTCGCGCATAACGCCATGGTCTCCGATGACAACCGGTTTCGGTTGACGCCGGATCATCATTTGAAGTCTCGGGCGGATATGTGCCGGCTCTTTTCCGATCTGCCGGAAGCTCTTGAAAACTCCGTCGAGATCGCGCGACGTTGCTCATTCGTCCTCGATACCCGCAAGCCCATCCTCCCGCGCTTTACGGGCGCAACCACCGATGCCGAGGAGGCCGAGCGTGCAGAGGCAGAGGAGCTCCGGCGCCAGGCGGTGGAAGGCCTGAAAGACCGTGTCGAGAAGCTCGGCATTGCCGCAGGCTATACGGTCGAGGAATATGAGCAACGGCTCGATTTCGAACTCGGCGTCATCGAGCGCATGAAGTTTCCGGGTTACTTCCTGATCGTTTCGGACTTCATCAAATGGGCAAAGCAGCACGACATACCCGTCGGTCCGGGCCGTGGCTCGGGTGCGGGTTCGCTGGTCGCCTACGCTCTGACGATCACGGACGTCGATCCGCTTCGTTTCTCGCTTCTTTTCGAGCGCTTTCTCAACCCTGAGCGCGTATCGATGCCCGACTTCGATATCGACTTCTGCCAGGACCGTCGCGAAGAGGTTATCCGCTACGTCCAGCGCAAGTATGGACGCGAACAGGTTGCGCAGATCATCACCTTCGGTTCGCTGCAGGCGCGCGCTGCATTGCGTGACGTGGGTCGCGTGCTCGAGATGTCCTACGGTCAGGTCGACAAGATCTGCAAGCTCGTGCCCAACAACCCTGCCAACCCGACGCCACTCTCGAAGGCAATCGAGGAAGAGCCGCGCCTGCAGGAAGAGGCAGAGCGCGAGCCGGTCGTCGCGCGGCTGCTTGACATCGCGCAGAAGATCGAGGGGCTTTATCGCCACGCCTCGACCCACGCTGCCGGTATTGTGATCGGCGACAGGCCGCTGTCGCAACTCGTGCCCATGTATCGCGATCCGCGATCCGACATGCCGGTCACCCAGTTCAACATGAAATGGGTCGAGCAGGCGGGTCTGGTGAAGTTCGACTTCCTCGGCCTCAAGACGCTGACGGTTCTCAAGACGGCGGTCGATTTCGTGCGCAAGCGTGGCATCGAGATCGATCTGGCGGCGCTACCGCTCGATGACACGCTCACCTATGAAATGTTGTCGCGCGGCGAAACAGTCGGTGTGTTCCAGGTGGAAAGTGCCGGCATGCGCAAGGCGCTGATCGGCATGAAGCCGGACTGCATCGAGGACATCATCGCTCTGGTGGCGCTCTATCGCCCCGGTCCGATGGAAAATATTCCGATCTACAACGCACGCAAGCACGGCGAGGAAGAGATCGAGTCCATCCATCCGATGATCGATCATCTGCTGAAGGAAACGCAAGGCGTTATCGTCTATCAGGAACAGGTGATGCAGATCGCCCAGGTTCTTTCCGGCTACTCGCTTGGCGAAGCGGACCTTCTGCGCCGCGCGATGGGCAAGAAGATCAAGGAGGAAATGGACAAGCAGCGCGCCCGCTTTGTTGAAGGCGCCGTCGCGAACAAGGTTTCCAAGCAGCAGGCCGACCTGATCTTCGATCTTCTGGCCAAGTTCGCAAACTACGGCTTCAACAAGTCGCACGCGGCTGCCTACGCGATCGTGTCCTACCAGACCGCTTACATGAAGGCGCACTATCCGGTCGAGTTTCTGGCTGCGTCCATGACGCTCGATATGGCGAATACGGAAAAGGTGGTCGACTTCCGGCAGGATGCGCGCCGCCTTGGCATCGAAATCATCCCGCCGTCGGTCCAGACATCGTTCCGGCGCTTCGAGACGGGCGATAACCGCATCTACTACTCGCTTGCCGCGCTGAAGGGTGTCGGTGAGGCGGCTGTCGATCACATTGTCGAGGTGCGGGGCGACAAGGTGTTTGCTTCGCTTGAGGACTTCTGCCTCAGGATCGATCCGAAACTGGTCAATCGCCGTGTGTTGGAAAGTCTCATTCATGCTGGCGCCTTCGACTGCTTCGGCCATGATCGCGCGGCGCTGTCTGCGGGTCTTGACCGGATCATCGGCTACGCACAGCGCGAAAGCGAGAACCGGGCAAGCGGCCAGAGCGACATGTTCGGCAGCGGAACGTCGGGTCAGGAAAAACTTGCGCTTCCATCGTTCACGCCGTGGCTGCCGTCTGAACGTCTGCAGCGGGAGTATCAGGTCCTCGGCTTCTATCTTTCGGCACATCCGCTTGATTCCTATCGCGAAATCCTGAGCAAGATGCGGGTTCAGACCTATGCCGACTTCTCGGCCGCGGTAAAACAGGGCGCGAGTGCGGGCCGTCTGGCTGGGACGGTGATATCGAAGCAGGAGCGCAAGACCCGCACAGGCAACAAGATGGGCATCATCATGTTCTCGGACTCGTCCGGCCAGTTCGAATCCGTGCTCTTCTCCGAGATGCTGAACCAGTACCGCGACGTTCTTGAACCCGGCAAATCCTTCGTGATGTCCATGGCGGCGGAAGAGCGCCCCGAGGGCATCAGTCTGCGCCTTCAGTCGTTGAATTCTCTCGAGGAGAAATCGCTGCAGATGCAGAAGTCGTTGCGTGTCTATGTGCGCGACAGCGGACCTTTGAAGGCGGTTGCGCCGCATCTCAATGCCAAGGGCGACGGTCTGGTTTCATTCATTGTCATCAAGGATGAGGGCAAGCGGGAGATCGAGGTGGAGCTTCCAGGACGCTACAGGATTTCGCCCGAGATTGCGGCCGCATTGCGCGCCGCACCCGGCATCCTTGACGTCGAATTGGTCTAGGTCAGGGTTCAAGATGAACCTGACAGGCTGATAGTCGGTTTACTTCGAAGCCGTGATCGGTGCCGGCAGCGGATCGGTCAGGGTGACGAAGTTGGTGCCGAGGCCGGTTTCGCTCTTGCTTTCGACATCAGTGATGGTCAGCGATGACCCCTCGGCCAGCATGTCACCGATCTTCTGGCGTGTCTCGTCAGACATCTGGATACGGTCGAGCGCCTGGACGGGCGCTTGTGGATCGAGCGTGGAGACATCGGTTGAAATGCCAAGTCGCTTCTTGGCAGGTTCCGGAATCCGGTTGTTCAGCGAGAAGCCATACCATTGCGCAATTTGCATGCCCGGGTCGACATTGACCGCTTCCATGAAATGGGTGCCGAGTGCAACATCCGGTTTTTCGATCGTCACTGGCGCGCGATAGACTTCGGCGAAATCGCGCCGCACGATGATCTGGCCGTTTTGCGGCAGCGGCTTGTCTGCTTTCTTGAAGAGCGCGGCCACGAGCGCGTCATCGACCTTGTCAGACGCTGGTAGCGCGTTTTCGGCCCTGAAACGCTGGATCGCATCGCGCGTCTTCGAACCGCTGGCCCCGTCAATCTCGCCGACATCAAATCCGAGCTGGTTCAATGCCGTCTGGACGTCGAACAGGAGATGAGAGTTGTCGGCCCGTGTGATGAGGATGTAGATCGGATCGCGCTTGTCGGTGTCGCGTGGTGCAAGCGCCGCGACCTTCGAGGCGTCATTCATGGCAACCTCGACGGAGGTTGGGGAAGCGCTGCTTCCTAGCGCTGGCCGCAGCGCCACGTCATTCATGTAGGACGGACCGAACTGGGTGTGGCTCGGCCTGAAAAGTGACTGGCCCATCAGCCGCTGCGGCATCACCGCCTCGTCGGTGATGATGACATGCGCCCCGCGTGCGGTCATCGTATAGAGCGTCCGGGCAAATTCGGCAGGCATGCGAACGCAGCCGTGCGAAGCCGGACGATTGGGGACACTGTTCGACTCATGCAGGGCAACGCCTGACCACGTAATGCGCTGCATCCACGGCATCGGTGCGTTCGAATATTTGTTCGAACGATGGAATTTCTGCTTCTCAAGCACCGAAAATACGCCGGTCGGCGTGTCGTGGCCCGGTTTGCCTGACGAGATGTGCGATGTCGCCACCAGCTTGTCGCCGTCATAGACGTTCAACTTTTGCTGGTTGATCGAAACAATGATCTGAAGGGCCTGACCATCGGCGGCATGGGCTCCCAGAGAATAGCCTGCTGCGAGGATAGTGGCGGCACACAACAAGAGGGCCTTGCGCATTTCTCAAATCCCGAAACGTGTCACAATGAAGCGCATCCTAATGCAGCACTCTTAAGAATTGCTGTCACTGTCTGCATCTTCTCCGCGCGTGCTGATGCGTTCGGGCAAGGGAGCGCTGTGAAATGTGTAGCCCGTCTGAACGGATTTGAGCCCGAACTTGTCGCGCAACTTGTCGATCGCAGCCTCGGCTTTTGCCCGGCGGCCGGCCTGTTGATCGACCAGGTCAAGCGGATCGGCCAATTCGGGTGAGGAGAGCCCTGTTACACCGATACCGATCAGGCGAAAGCGCGTCGCCCCTGTCTCCTTTTCAAGCAGGGAGAGCCCCGTCCGGAAGATGCGGTCGGCCAGCTGCGTTGGGCTGTCGAGGCTGAAGTTGCGGGTTCGCGTCTTGAAATCATGCGTTTTGAGCTTCAGGACGACAGTCTGTCCCGCAAGTTCATTCTTCTTCAGCCGTCGCGCAACCTTTTCGGACAGCGAGCGGAGGTGGCCGGACAGAACGTCAAAGGACGAGATGTCATCAAAGAAGGTTGTCTCCGCTGAAACGCTCTTGGCTTCGCCATCGGTATGAACAACACGATGATCGATCCCGCGCGCGAGATTGAAAAGGTGCTGACCGCGTGAGCCATAGGCGCGCATCAGTGTCACTTCGTCCATCTCCTGAAGCTGACCGATCGTTCGGATGCCGTCTTGCGCGAGTTTTTCGGCGAATGCGCGTCCCACCCCCCAGATGAGTGTCACTGGCTGCGGCGCCAGAAACGATTTGGCCTCTTCGGCGCCGATCACACTGTAGCCGCGCGGTTTCTTGATATCGGAGGCGATTTTGGCGAGGAACTTGCAGTAGGACAGGCCGACTGAAACCGTCACACCGATCTCGCGCTCGACCCGCTGCGCGAAGCGCGCAAGCAGCCGGGCAGGCGGCTCATGATGATGAATGAGTTCGGTGCCCTTGAGCTCGAGAAATGCCTCGTCGATCGAAATGGGTTCCACGAGTGGCGTCAATTCCAGCATCATCTGGCGGATCTGGCGTCCCACACGCACATATTTTTCCATGTCCGGTTTGATGACGACGGCGTCAGGACATGCCTCCAGTGCCTTGAACATGGGCATGGCGGATCGGACGCCGTGAATGCGGGCGATGTAGCAGCACGTTGAAACCACGCCACGTTTTCCGCCGCCCACGATCACCGGTTTGTCCGCAAGGTCCGGATTGTCGCGCTTTTCGACCGATGCATAGAAGGCGTCACAGTCGATGTGGGCAAGTGTCAGATCGTAGAGTTCACGATGACGAACAAGGCGAGGACTGCCGCAAGATGGGCAGCGCGGCGGGCGCGGGCCGACCTCGTTCAGGCAGTCGCGACAAAACCCGGTCATGTGATCAGCAACAGGCATGGCAAGGAACAAATGTTGAACATCCGCACCCTATGCCACCCTGTTGCAAATCTCAAGCGGCTCTCGCCTGATCCTGGCAGCAGCCTCCAATCACAGAAGCAGGGTCGACAGGAGGTCCGGCGACGTGATCTGCATCAGGCCTGCAGGGCAGGTGACCTGCGCCTTGTTCTGGGCGCACAGCGTTGCGAAAGCCTTGGTCGTCTGCTTGGTCTGCTTGCCGCTGATCGGGCCGGAGTAAACCCCCTTTGCCTTCAGCCGGTCCTGCATCACGTAGACGAAGGCATTGCGGTTGACGTTACGCAAGGCAAGAATGGTGCCCGGCTTTGCCGATGGCGCAAGCGCATCGACTGAGGCCGAAATTGCTGCGAATTCCTTCGATGTTTGTGCGCCGGCAGCGGAAAGAAGGATATTTTCCTGTGCTAGATCGTCCGGCGCATAGAGCTTGCCATATTGATCAAGCGTCTTCTTTGCCTTTGGCAGGCTGCGGCTGATCACGCCATTCTTGCCATCGCGGTAGATGGCAACGAGCATGCGAGCGGCCACATCGCTGCCGCCGTCGGCTGCTGTCTTCAGCAACTTGATGGCGCGGTTGGCATTTTGCGGAACGCCGATCCCCCAGATCGAAATGTTCGCCAGCGTCGTCACGGCATATTCGTCGCCGCTCTTGACGGCCTGCTGGATCAGGGTAACGCCGGTCTTCGGGTTCGAAGCCTTGCCGAACTTCTTGTAGAGATGCGCCTCCGCGAGCGCGCGCAGCGCCCCTTGCTTCCCACCGGTAATCGCCTTGTTGTAGAAGGCAATGGACTGCTTGGCGTTTTTGGCGACCAGAAGCCCATCGCGATAGGCTTCCGCCAGCCTGATCATCGCATTGAGGTCTCCAGCGTCGGCTGCCTTTTTGTAGGCGTCCATGGCGGCATTCTTGTCGCGCCCAACGAAGATGCCGCGCGCATAATAGTCGCCAAGTGCGACCCATGCACCGGTGTTGCCGGCCGTGGCCGAGTCGGAGAGAATTCCCGTTCCCTTGGCAATATCGCGGTCGACGCCAAGTCCCTTGATATAGGCCTCGGCGAGCTTCTGCTTGGCCTCGGCAATGCCCTGATCGGCGGCCTTCTGGTAATATGTGACAGATTTCTGCAGGTCGGCCGGGCTCTGCGCGGTCTTGCGATAGACATCGCCAAGCCGCGTCAGTGCTGTGACGTCGCCACCTGCGGCCGCCTGTTCGTAAGCCGCGATTGCCTTCTGGGTGTCGGGTTGAACAGGTCCGCCGTTGGAATAGAGATCACCGAGGATCGTCTGCGCCGCAGGATTGGAAGCAGCCTCCGCCTGAACGAGTTCCAGGCCCTTTTGCGGGTCGGCGGCTATGCCCGTCCCGTTGATGGTGGCAAGACCCAGACGCAATTTGCCGTTGGCGGCACCCTGATCCGCAGCCTGCTGGTAGAACGAAACCGCCTTCGCCTGGTCGGCGGGCACCAGCTTGCCTTCGCGATAGAGATCGCCAAGTCTGACGAGCGCGAGCTTGTTTCCTGCAGCCAGTGCCTGCTGGTAGTAGTCGAGGGCCTTGACCGCATCTGTTGGAACGCCGCCGCCACGCGAATAGGCATCCCCCAGCATGAGCAGCACATTGCCGTTGCCCGGCGCAACCGATGTCAGAAGCTTCAGCCCCTTGTCGGCATCCTGTGCAACGCCCTGGCCAGCAAGCAGGGCCTTGCCATAGCTGATGCTTCCCCAAACCTGACCGGCGTCCGAAGCCTGGGCAAAATATCCGACGGCCTTGGCCTGATCGACTGGAACAATCTTGCCGTCCTGATAGATCTGACCAAGACGCATCAGCACTGACTTGTTTCCGGCGTCCGCGGCCTTCTGATAGAGGTCAACCGCCTTTGCGGTGTCGGCCGGGACGGGACCGCCGTTGAAGTAGATATCGCCCAGCGCCGCCATTGCGGTCGGGTTGCTCTGTGCATCGTCCGTGATGAGCTGAAGGCCCTTGGCAACGTCTGCTGCCACGCCCTGGCCGTTGAGATAGGCTGTGCCCAGCCGCAGCTTGCCATTCGGGGCGCCCTGATCGGCCGCCTGCTGGTAGTAGGTCAGCGCCTTCTGCAGATCGGCCGGCACGACCTTTCCATCGCGATAGAGGTCGCCGAGCCGAACCAGAGCGGACTTGTTGCCCGCGGCAACTGCCTGGGTATAGTCATCGACCGCCTTCTTGGCGTCCGGGTCAACGGGTGCCCCGCGTGAATAGAGGTCGCCAAGCAGCGCCAGCGCGCTGCCATTGCCTGCAGCGACGCCCTCGATGAGGGCAAGGCCCTTTTTGACGTCAGGAGCAACACCAGTGCCGTTGATATAGGCCTGACCCAACTGGATCTTACCCCAGAGTTGGCCAGCGGTGGCCGCCTTGTCGAAATAGGTGAATGATTTAGCGGGGTCGGCCGGAACCAGCAGGCCGTCACGGTAGATTTCGCCAAGCCGCACCATGGACGCGCTGTCGCCGGAGGCTGCAAGCGCTTCGTAGAGCGCAACAGCCTTTGGACCATCGGTTGGGACACTACCCGGCTGGGAATAAAGATCGGCCAGCGCTTTGCGGGCCTTGGCATCGCCCGTATCGGCGAGCTTTGAAAGGGCATCGAGGGCCGCTGGTTGCTGGCCCGATTTGATCTGCTCGACAAGGGCCTGAACAGCCTTCGTGTTGTCGGGTTTGTCGGCTGCAAAGCCGTTGGATACCATGATGGAAAGAAGGACGGAGCCGGCAATGGACGCCAATTTAAGGCCTGGAGGATTGGTCATGACTGGTCTCGCTCAAAAAATAAAATACGCATGAAGCGACAAACGAATTGATGACCCGTCGCTTCGGAAATCGTGCGGAACATGAGCCGAATGTGCTCCTGAACGCGGCAGCGCACGCATAACGCATGAAAACTGCTCCGCTCCGAAGTCATCCGGCAGGCGTGAATTCGTTTGAAAACAATGTATTCGGTGAGGCTGTTTTGTCCAGCGCATTATCACGGTCGTGTACACGTCCGCGTTCCATGCGCTTGATGAAGGCGTCCCGCTTATGCGCCAAAATGGTTGCGGATATGGACGGACGCCTCGGACCAGTCTGCAGCCTTGATCGCCGCACTTGGTGGAACCGGCGCCATGACATGAACCTCGGAAGTGGGGGCAAGGCTGATCAGCAGGCAGTCGGGTATGTGTTCGGCAACTGACGCCAGATTGTGCGCCATGTCATCGACGAACACGGCTGGCGCCTTTCCGGCCACTGCATGAAGCCGCGCGGCCACGGGCCCCTTGGCGTCCTCTGTTGCAATCAACGGAAAGCGCAGGCCAAGCGCATCCAGGTGCAGGCGCCTGATCTCTGCAAACTGCGGCGGCATGGCCGTCAGAAACACGATATCGGCCTCGAGGGCCAATGACTCAAGGCTCGTCAGGACATGTTCAAACGGCTGCTGCCAGACATGCTGCTCTGAAAAGAAGTCGTGCAGGGACTTCTGGATTGCCTCCTGATCGACCGGCGTTTCGTCCTCGACCATCACGACATTGCCCAGCAGCTTGAAGGAGCGGGGGATGAATTTCATGGCCCGGCTCTCGAGAAAGCGCTGGTAGGGCGCGATGAACTCCAGGATGACGTCATCGACGTCGCTGATGATGAGTGGACGCCCCGAAAGATTGATGTGGCCGATATCTGTCATGTCAGGCACCTGTTCCGCCGTAATAGGGCCCGGAAAGCTTCTGCCACGTGGCCTCGATCGTCTGTGGTGATAGACCTGTGGCATTGCAGAACGCCAACAGGGTTGGTTCGTGGGCTAGCAGAAACTCGGCCAGCGCTGTCGCAAGTGCAGGGGTGTCGGCCATGCCGCGCAGGTCCCCGGCAGTCATGCCCGTCAAGGCGAGGAATCGCGAGAGCATGTCGGGTTCGTTGGCGAGCCAGCTGAGGATTGTGGCCGACAGTTCTCCCGTATCCGGATAGCGCGTTTCCGTTTTGGGGCTCTTAGGTGGCATTTTCTGCTCCAAGTTACGATTTCTTCAAACAAATCCGGATAGTGTTGGCAATGATAAAGTGGAATCATCGCGGCATGCATGAAGATGTTGCGGTTTTACCGCAAGAGTCGTGGGGCGGATATCTTTCATGATGATCGAAGATCCGAGCCTGGCAGGTTTGCGCGACTGTCGCCAAGGTGGCGACTATGCGTGGCCGGCCAATCCGGGAGAGTGATGCCGTTATGGCCAAGAAAGTCATGATCGTCGAAGACAACGAGCTCAACATGAAGCTCTTTCGCGACCTGATCGAAGCCTCGGGCTATACGACCATCCAGACCCGCAACGGTATGGAGGCGCTGGATCTGGCGCGCCAGCATCGACCCGATCTCATTCTCATGGATATACAGCTCCCTGAGGTCTCAGGCCTCGAAGTCACGAAATGGCTCAAGGAAGATGACGACCTTCATACGATCCCCGTCATTGCAGTCACAGCCTTCGCCATGAAGGGTGATGAAGAGCGCATCCGGCAGGGTGGCTGCGAGGCTTATGTCTCCAAGCCGATCTCTGTTCCCAAGTTTATCGAAACCATCAAGACTTATCTCGGCGACCTCTGAGGCCAGTAAAGCATGACAGCGCGTATTCTGGTAGTTGATGACATCCCGGCGAACGTCAAGATGCTGGAAGCGCGTCTGCTTGCCGAGTATTTCGATGTTCTGACGGCCGCCGATGGTTTTCAGGCGCTGGCGCTCTGCGACAAGACCCAGGTGGACCTGATCCTTCTCGACATCATGATGCCCGGCATCGACGGCTTCCAGGTCTGCGAACAGCTCAAGGCCAACCCGAAGACAGCGCATATTCCCGTCGTCATGGTCACGGCTCTCGACCAGCCTTCCGATCGCGTGAAGGGTCTGAAGGCCGGTGCCGATGACTTCTTGACCAAGCCTGTCAATGACCTGCAGCTGATGTCTCGCGTGAAGAGCCTGCTGCGTCTCAAGGCTCTGTCCGACGAACTGCGTTTCCGCGCCGATACAGCCCGCCGCGTGGGCATGGTTCCCAATCAGGACCCGCTCGACCTGCAGACCGAAGATCCGGGACAAGTCCTGCTTGTCGATGGGCGCGCATCGTCGCAGGACCGTATTCTCAAGGCCTTGAAGCCGATTGCCGAGGTGACGTCGATTTCGGATCCGCACGCGGCACTTTTCCATGCGGCTGAAAACACGTTTGACCTCGTCATCGTCAATTCCAATCTGGATGACTATGACCCGCTGCGCCTGTGCTCGCAGCTGCGCTCGCTTGAGAGAACCCGCTTCATTCCGCTGCTTCTGGTGACTGACGGCGAAGCGGATGCGATGGTGGTGCGTGCGCTCGAACTCGGTGTCAACGACTACATTCTCCGGCCCCTCGATCCCAACGAGCTGGTGGCGCGTTCGCTGACGCAGATACGCCGCAAGAGATACAACGACCGTCTGCGCGCGAGTGTCGAACAGACGATCGAACTTGCGGTCACCGACGGCCTGACGGGGCTCAACAACCGCCGCTATCTCGACAATCACCTCAAGGTTCTCTTCGAGCGGGCTGTCGCGCGTGGGCGTCCGTTGTCAGTGTGCATCACCGACATCGATCGCTTCAAATCCATCAACGACACCTATGGTCACGATGCAGGCGATGAAGTGCTGCGCGAACTCGCAAACCGCATTCGCACAACAGTGCGCGGCGCGGACCTTGCCTGTCGCTATGGCGGCGAGGAGTTTGTGGTGGTGATGCCGGATACGACCATCGATATCGCTGCCTCCATTGCCGAGCGTCTCCGCACCGCGATCGAAAGCAAGCCTTTCCAGCTGAAGGGCGCTGCAGCCGAGCTCAATGTGACTGCGTCGCTCGGGATCGCCACGACGTCACAGGGTGTTGAGGCGCCAGACATCCTGCTTCGCGGCGCGGACAAGGCTCTCTATGAGGCCAAGAACTCCGGCCGCAACCGCGTCGTAGCAGCTGCAGCCTGAGCGTTTCTCATACCTTGATTAGCGCGTGAAATACGGTGCCAGATTGCGCCGGACGCGGTCGATCACCGGTGTTTCAACGCTTGCCGGATCAAAGGCTTTGCCCGTGATCGCCTCAAACGCCTTCATGTAGACGCGTGAGGTTTCTTCGATAAGCTCCTGAGGAATATGCGGGATTTCATCCTTGTAGGGGTCGCAGCGTTCGTTGACCCACGCGCGGACGAAATCCTTGTCGAAGCTTTCCGGGCGCTCACCTTTTTCGAAACGGTCGGCGTAGCTTGATGCAATCCAGTAGCGGCTCGAATCCGGCGTATGGATTTCGTCCGCGAGAATGATCGTTCCGTTCTCATCGGTGCCGAATTCGTATTTGGTATCGACAAGGATCAGGCCACGCTCGGCGGCCATCTTCTGCCCGCGCGCAAACAGGGCAAGCGCATAAGTCTGGAGCGTGTCCCACTGGGCCTGTGTCAGAAGTCCGCGTTCCACAATCTCGGCGGGCGTCAGCGGTTCATCGTGGCCGCCGTCGAAGGCCTTGCTGGTCGGCGTAATGATGGCCTGCGGCAACACCTGGTTGGCCTTGAGCCCGTCGGGAAGCGTGATTCCGTACATGTCGCGCTGGCCGGACTTGTAAAGCGTGAGGATCGAGGTGCTCGTCGTCCCCGCGAGATAACCGCGCACGACGATCTCTACCGGAAGGATGTCGAGCCGCTTGCCGACGACAACGTTCGGGTCCGGATATTCGATCACATGGTTGGGGCAGATGTCGCCGGTATGGTCGAACCAGTAACGGGCGATCTGGGTCAGGATCTGTCCCTTGTAAGGTATTGAGGTCAGGATCCGGTCAAAGGCGCTCAGTCTGTCAGTCGCGATGATCACGCGGCGCGCACCCGGCAGGTCGTAGTTTTCGCGCACCTTGCCCTTGTAGTGGTTTGGCAGTTCGGGGATCGTTGCGTCTTCGAGGACCGGCAATGTGGCCATGATGGGAGCTTCCCTGATGATTTGAAGCCGTGTTCAGGAGCGGCGCGAAGGCAACCGGTCCGGCGGTTCCGCTTCGTTTAATCGCGGTGAGGGGCGACTGCAAGCGCCGCCGCGCCAGAAGGCGTCAAAGAAGCCTGCTTTCCCTCAGCATTCCGGCTCGCGCAAGCACCGGATAGGCCAGCGACACCAGCAGCGAGTTGATTTCCTTCAGGTCGCGGATCATGTCGATGTGGATCGAACTGCTTTCAAAGCTTTCGGGCGTGCCTTCGCGCAGGCGCCTCATATGCATTTCCTCGCTCTCCTGCACCATGCGGCGCACGGTTTCCTTGCGCGAGGCGAGCTGGCGGGCATATTCCACGTCGCTGTTGATCAGAAGATGGAAGGCCTGGCGGGCATTTTGCAGCACTTCGGTGTGCAGGCTCTTGAGTTCCGCCCAGCCCTGTTCGGAAAAACGCACATCGCGACCCTGCTTCTTGCGCGCGCGCATCAGCATGTTCTGCGAAATGATGTCTGCGGTCTGCTCGAGCTTGATCGTGACGCTGAGAAGATTGCCGCATCGATCGGCGGAGTCCGTGTCCAGCGTGCTTTCAGAGATACGAGCGAGATAGAACTTGATGTCGCGATGCATCGCATCGATCTCGTCGTCGAGCTGTTCGATGGCCGCCATGCGGGTCTCATCCGGCCGCTCGAAAAGATCAATAATGCGCACCAGCATGAGTTCGATCTTGTCGCAAAGCGCGACGATTTCGCGAAGCACGTTGTTGGCGGCACGGTAGGGGTCAGACAGTTCTTCCGGATTGAGTGCCGAGAGGCGGCGTTCGCTGCCGCTGACCGGCGTCTCCACGGGTCGGACGAGAAACCCGGTGAGAATGGCCGCGACTCGGTCGGTAAAGAAAAGGCCGCAAATGAGCACAAGGCCGTTCACGACCAGGTGAGCGATGACGATGCGATTGCCGAGCCCGTCGCCCGCCCATTCCATGGGGATCGGGTTCAGGAGATTGACCGCCGTAGCGATCAGCGTTCCGGTGCCTCGGATCGCCACATTGCCGAGCGGAATGATGCGAGCCTCCGGTTTCTCGCCGCGCGTCAGCACCGCCGCAATGGCGGCCGCACCGAAATTTGCGCCGAGCACCATCGGGACCACAAGAACGGCCGGCAGCAGACCCCGATCCGCGAGCGACGCAAAAAGCAGGATCGTCGCCACGCTCGAATGAAAGAGCCAGGCGACCAGTGCGGCCATCAGAAACGCGGTGATCCAGTCGCGCGACAGATAATTGATGACCATCGGCAGAAGGTCGCTCTCCTTCAGCGGTTCGGAGGCCTCGCCGATCAGTCGCAACGACAGCAGAAGCAGGCCGAGACCGAACATGATGCGCCCGGCCTGTCGCCACGCACGCTCCTCGGTGGCCCGAAAGGCGATCGTTCCCGCCAGCATCAGCACGGGTACCAGCAGCGAAAGGTCATGTCGCAGGAGCCGCACGACGAATGCCGATCCGAAGTCCGCGCCAAGCAGCGCCGAAATGCCAATGACCGAAGTAACGTAGCCGCTGGCAGCGAAACCCGAAATGATCAGCGCAACGGCCGTTGCGCTCTGAAGAGCGATGGCAAGCAGGAACCCCGCAATGGAGGCCGCCACGCGGTTACCTGTCGCAAGACGCAACTTGCTGCGCAGCACATCGCCATACGCCCGCTCGACACCGGTGCGAACCATGCGCGCCGCCCAAAGCAGCATTGCGACAGCGCCTGCGAGATTGATGAGAACAGTTGTGCCAGTCATGCCATGCCGCCAGTCTATGTCGTGGCGGGGGATTGCCGCCCGGTTCCGCCATGCTCGAAATCCAAACCCTGCATCATGCAGCAACCGCCGCCCGGCGGCTGCGTTTTCGCGACGCAGGTTGTCGTAGCATGACATTTTTATGACAAATCACAATGTCCGGTCAGCCGATCGCGGTTCACGTCAATCGATGGGAAAAGCCTGACGCAAGACATGCCCCGAATATTCAGTGATTTGAGGCTGGACCTAAAACCGCGCCTGAAGCGCCATGGCGCCGAAGGGCGCGTTCACCTTGCCGCCGGTGATGAAGAACGCAAAAACATCGGTCGGTTTTCCAGCCGGTGCGGATGATGCCAGCAAACCGAGTTCCGCCGGTGCCACACCTTGCGCATAGCTCTGGATGTGAGAAGCCCAGCGGGCCATTTCCGCATCCGGATAGCAATTGGGGTTTTCATCCTCGCCCTTCTGCAGGCGCAGATAGACAAACTCTCCCGTCACATCGGCAATCATCGGATATTCGGCATGGTCGGCGACCACGCATGCAACCTTGTACGTCCTCAAAAGGTCAACAAATTCCGGCGTCACGAACGACGGATGGCGGACTTCCACAACATGGCTGAGCACTACGCCATCCTGCGCCTTCGGCAGCAGCGCAAGGAAGGCGGAAAAATCCTCAGGCTCGAACTGCTTGGTTGGCATGAACTGCCAAAGGATCGGTCCGAGCTTTGGTCCAAGCTCCACAATTCCGGAGGAAACGAACCTTGTCACCGATTCCCCGGCCTCCGCCAGCACCCTGCGATTGGTGCAAAAGCGGCTTGCCTTGAGCGAGAATACAAAGTCCTCGGGCGTCTCGGACGCCCATTTGGCAAAGGTCGCAGGCTTCTGGCTCGAATAGTAGGTGCCATTGATCTCGATGGCACGCAGTTTGCTGCCGGCGAAGGATAGCTCGTCCTTTGCCTTGAGCTTTTCAGGATAGAAATGTCCTTTCCACGGGTCGAACGTCCATCCGCCGATCCCGACGCGCACCACGCCTGCCATGCTCGTCTTGCCTCTCTACTCTGCCGCCTGGTTGCGTCGCACAGGCCGCCGCTCCAGCAATTCCTTGAGGAAGCGTCCCGTATGCGAGGCTTCCGCCTTGACGATGTCCTCAGGCGTGCCTTCGGCAACGATCCGTCCACCGCCATCGCCACCCTCGGGGCCGAAGTCGAGGATCCAGTCGGCTGTCTTGATGACTTCGAGATTGTGCTCGATCACCACCACCGAATTGCCCTGGTTGGCCAGTTCGTGCAGCATTTCCAGAAGCTTGGCGACGTCGTGGAAATGCAGGCCAGTGGTCGGTTCATCGAGGATATAGAGTGTCCGGCCGGTCGAACGCTTGGACAGCTCCTTAGCCAGCTTGACGCGCTGCGCCTCGCCGCCGGAGAGCGTGTTTGCCTGTTGGCCAACCTTGATATAGCCGAGACCGACATCGAACAGCGCCTGAAGCTTGTCGCGCACGGCGGGAACTGCCTCAAAGAATTCAACACCTTCTTCGACCGTCATGTCGAGCACGTCGGCAATCGACTTGCCCTTGAAATGCACGTCCAGCGTCTCGCGGTTATACCGCTTGCCATGGCAGACATCGCAGGTCACGTAGACGTCTGGTAGGAAGTGCATCTCGATCTTGATGACGCCATCGCCCTGGCAGGCTTCGCAGCGCCCGCCCTTGACGTTGAAGGAAAAGCGGCCGGGCTGATAGCCGCGTGCCTTCGCCTCGGGCAATCCGGCGAACCAGTCACGGATAGGGGTGAACGCACCCGTGTAGGTGGCCGGGTTGGAGCGCGGCGTACGCCCGATCGGCGACTGGTCGATATCGATCACCTTGTCTATATGCTCAAAGCCGTCGATCCGGTCATGTTCGGCAGGATGTTCGCGCGCACCCATGATGCGCCGGGCCGCCGCCTTGTAAAGCGTCTCGATCAGGAAGGTCGATTTGCCGCCGCCCGAAACCCCAGTCACGGCGGTGAACACGCCGAGCGGGATCGAGGCCGTTATATCTTTCAGGTTGTTGCCACGGGCGCCGTGGACCTTGATTTCCTTGCCCTTCTTGGGTTTGCGGCGGGTGTCCGGTACGGAAACGCCCATCTCCCCGGTGAGATATTTGCCGGTGAGCGATTTCGGATTGGCCATGATCTCCGAAGGCGTGCCCTGAGCAACGACCTGTCCGCCATGAATGCCCGCAGCGGGACCGATGTCGACGACGTAGTCGGCCGTCAGGATCGCATCCTCGTCATGCTCCACGACGATGACCGTATTGCCAATGTCACGCAGGTGTTTCAGCGTATCCAGAAGCCGCGCGTTGTCGCGCTGGTGGAGGCCGATCGAGGGTTCGTCGAGAACATAAAGAACGCCCGTCAGGCCCGAACCGATCTGCGAAGCCAGCCGGATACGCTGGCTCTCACCACCCGAAAGCGTGCCGGAATTGCGCGACAGGCTCAGATATTCAAGGCCGACATCATTGAGGAAGCGCAGACGCTCTCGAATTTCCTTGAGGATCCGGACGGCAATCTCGTTCTGCTTCGCGGTAAGCTTAGCGGGCAGTTCGTCGAACCAGCCCCGTGCCACGCGGATCGACATATTGGTCACTTCACCGATATGGAGCCCGCCGATCTTGACTGCCAGCGCCTCCGGCTTCAGGCGGAAACCTTGGCAGGACGGGCAGGGGCTGTCGGCCATGAAACGTTCGATTTCCTCGCGTGCCCAGGCGCTGTCGGTCTCCTTCCAGCGGCGCTCAAGGTTGGTGATCACCCCTTCGAACGTCTTCTCAGTCGTATAGGCGCGGGCACCGTCCTTGTACTCGAACTTGATCTTCTCGTTCGTGCCGAACAGGATTGCCTTCTGCGCAACCTCCGGCAGGTCAGACCACTTCTGGCCCAGCTTGAAGCCGAAATGCTTGCCCAGCGCCTCGAGCGTCTGGGCATAATAGGGCGAAGACGACTTCGCCCAGGGCGCAATTGCTCCATCGCGCAGCGTGCGGTGCTGTTCCGGCACGATCAGTTGCGCATCAATCTTCTGCTGAAAGCCGAGACCATCGCAGGTCGGGCAGGCGCCAAAAGGATTGTTGAACGAGAAAAGACGCGGTTCGATTTCCGGGATTGTAAAGCCGGAAACGGGGCAGGCGAACTTTTCGGAAAAGAGCACGCGTTCGTGCGTCTCGTTGAGCGACTTGTTGGCCGAGCCGCCTGCGGATGTCTCTTCAGCCGGCAGCGGCTTGTCGGCAAATTCAGCGATTGCCAGACCGTCCGCGAGCTTCAGGCAGGTTTCGAGACTGTCGGCAAGGCGTGCCGCGATATCCGAACGCACGACGACGCGATCCACGACGACGTCGATGTCATGCTTGTACTTCTTGTCGAGGGTAGGGGCCTCGGCGATTTCATAGAACTGGCCATCGATCTTGACGCGCTGGAACCCCTTTTTCATGAGGTCAGCCAGTTCCTTCTTGTATTCACCCTTACGGCCTCGGACCAGCGGTGCGAGGATATAAAGCCGTGTACCGTCACCGAATTCGAGGATCCGGTCCACCATCTGGCTAACGGTCTGGCTCTCGATCGGAAGGCCGGTTGCCGGCGAATACGGAACACCGGCGCGCGCGAAGAGCAGGCGCATATAGTCGTAGATCTCGGTGACCGTGCCGACTGTCGAACGCGGGTTGCGCGACGTCGTCTTCTGCTCGATCGAAATCGCCGGCGACAGGCCGTCGATCTGGTCGACATCCGGTTTCTGCATCATCTCGAGAAACTGGCGCGCATAGGCCGACAGGCTCTCGACATAGCGCCTCTGACCTTCCGCGTAGATCGTATCGAAGGCCAGAGAAGACTTGCCGGACCCGGAAAGACCGGTCATCACGATGAGCTTGTTGCGCGGCAGGTCCAGATCGACCCCCTTGAGATTGTGCTCGCGCGCGCCGCGGATGGAAATTGTCTTCAAGTCACTCATGGGGGCCTTCCAGGCAATCAATAACAGTCACGGCCATATGCCGAATTTACGTCGGCCATGTCGAGACGGATCAGGTGATTTCGGCGCTTCGTGACCGCCTTTCGTGAATCTGTTGACAAGCAGTACCAACTTCAATAGAACAAATAAAGAACATTTTTCGTGTCCTGCAATTTACACACAGCCGCAGCCTGCTTGTGTCAGCAGTCTGTCTTGTGCGGAAATGAATTGTGGATGGATTGCGAGCGCCCGGCGAAATCGGCACCGCATGGGTTTAAGCTGGCGGCAAGTTGGGGCAAGAGAGCCCGATCAAGGTTCGAACAGGCAAGGTTTGGTATTATGGCTGGCAGCGTGAACAAGGTTATCCTCATCGGCAACGTGGGCGCTGATCCTGAAATTCGTCGTACGCAGGACGGTCGGCCGATCGCAAACCTGCGCATCGCAACGTCCGAGCAGTGGCGCGATCGCAATTCGGGCGAGCGTCGTGAAAAGACCGAGTGGCACAATGTCGTCGTCTTCAACGAAGGGCTCTGCAAGGTTGTCGAGCAGTACGTGAAGAAGGGCGCCAAGCTCTACATCGAGGGCCAGTTGCAGACCCGCAAATGGCAGGACCAGACAGGCAACGACCGCTATTCGACGGAAGTTGTCCTGCAGGGCTTCAACTCGACACTGACCATGCTGGATGGCCGCGGCGAAGGCGGTGGTCGCAGCCAGGGCGGTGACTTCGGTGGCGATTACGGCAACGACTACGGTTCGAGTGCCGCACCCGCGCCGCGTGCCGGCGGCCGCAGCCAGGGCAGCTCGCCGCCCGCCGGGAACTTCTCCCGCGATATGGATGACGATATCCCGTTCTGATGTGAGCGGCCGGGTTATCCGGCCATCACAAGCTTCAGGCCGTCGATCACGAATTGGACGGACAGGGCGGCGAGAAGAACACCAAGGAGGCGCGTGAGGATCGCGCGCCCGGAATTGCCGAGAAAGCGGTCGATGCTGCTTGCAATCGACAGCGACAGGAAGACCAGGGCAATACAGAAGGCGATCACCGCGATCAGGCCCACACGGTTGAACGTGGATGGAAACGATCCCGCCAGAAGAATGGTTGCGGAAATGGCGCCTGGCCCTGCAATCAGCGGCAGTGCAATCGGAAATGCCGCCAGATTGTGAACGTGATCGACCGTGACGGCGGTCTCCGTATCCTTCTGTTTGCGCGCTTCGCGGCGGTTGAAGATCATCTCGAACGATATGGCAAAGAGGAGCAATCCGCCCGCAATGCGGAATGCGCCGATCGATATGCCCATGGTCTTGAGGATGCCTTCGCCGGCGACTGCAAACAGCGTCAGGATCAGGAAGGCGATTATTGTACCCCGGACAGCGGTTGCGCGCCGCTGCTGATTGTTCATGCCATGCGTCAGACCCAGAAAGATCGGCGCGAGCCCGGGCGGATCGATCGTCACGACGAGCGTCGTGAACGCGTTGATCAATTGTTCGAAGCTTGCCATTTTTCCCCCGGAATCCTGTTGTTTTTCGTCCGTCCGCGCCGTCTCGGCATCTGCTGTTCAAATCCCCGGCAAAGCGACCATACACGACGGGCTAGAGACGGCAAAATCTGTTAAGAACCGCCCTGAAAATTGGCGGCTCAGAGCCGTATCGGCTATAAACCAATGACTGATTCTGAACAAAGATTGTGATCTGATTTGACAGCGCAAACGACACCCGGCGGACGTGGCCCGAGCGAAATCGAGCCAATTTCCATCATCGAAGAAATGCAGCGCTCGTATCTCGATTACGCCATGAGCGTGATCGTCAGCCGCGCACTGCCTGACGTCCGTGACGGCATGAAGCCGGTGCATCGCCGTATTCTTTACGGCATGTCCGAGCTCGGCGTTGACTGGAACAAGAAATACGTCAAATGCGCGCGCGTCACCGGCGACGTCATGGGCAAATATCACCCGCATGGCGACGCCGCGATCTACGATGCGCTGGCGCGCATGGCGCAGGATTGGTCGCTGCGCCTGCCGCTGATCGATGGTCAGGGCAATTTCGGCTCGGTCGACGGCGATCCGCCGGCGGCCCAGCGTTACACCGAATGCCGTCTGGAAAAGGTCGCGCACTCGCTGCTCGACGACCTCGACAAGGATACGGTCGATTTCCGCGACAACTACGACGGCACGCTGTCCGAGCCGGTTGTCATTCCGGCCAAGTTCCCCAACCTTCTGGTCAATGGCGCCGGCGGTATTGCGGTCGGCATGGCCACCAACATCCCGCCGCACAATCTGTCGGAAGTGATCAACGGCTGCATCGCCGTGATGGACAATCCGGCGATCGACCTGATCCAGCTGATGGAACACATTCCGGGGCCGGACTTTCCGACGGGCGCGTTGATCCTTGGCCGCTCGGGCATCCGCTCTGCTTATGAGACGGGCCGCGGCTCCGTCATCATGCGTGGTCGCGCGCGCGTTGAACCGATGCGTGGTGACCGCGAGCAGATCATCATCACCGAAATTCCCTATCAGGTGAACAAGGCTTCGATGATCGAGAAGATGGCCGAACTGGTGCGCGACAAGCGCATCGAAGGCATCTCCGACATCCGCGACGAAAGCGACCGCGAAGGTTATCGCGTGGTGATCGAGCTGAAGCGCGACGCCAATGCCGAAGTCATTCTGAACCAGCTATACCGCTACACGCCCCTGCAGACCTCCTTCGGCTGCAACATGGTGGCGCTCAATGGTGGCAAGCCGGAACAGATGACGCTGTTCGACATGCTGAAGGCCTTCGTTGCCTTCCGTGAGGAAGTCGTCAGCCGTCGTACCAAGTACCTGCTGCGCAAGGCGCGTGATCGCGCCCACGTCTTGGTGGGTCTGGCGATCGCAGTTGCCAACATCGATGAAATCATCAACCTCATTCGTCGTGCGCCGGATCCGCAGACGGCGCGCGAACAGTTGATGGAACGCCGCTGGCCCGCGCAGGATGTGGAATCGCTGATCCGCCTGATCGATGATCCGCGCCACAAGATCAACGTGGACCTGACCTACAATCTTTCTGAAGAACAGGCCCGCGCCATCCTCGAGCTGCGACTGTCGCGTCTGACCGCGCTTGGCCGTGATGAAATCGGCGACGAGCTGAACAAGATCGGCGAGGAGATCACCGATTACCTTGACATCCTGTCGTCGCGCCTGCGCATCCAGACGATCGTCAAGGATGAACTCATCGCCATCCGCGATGAGTTCGGGACACCGCGCCGCTCCGAGATCGTCGAAGGCGGTCCGGATATGGACGACGAAGACCTGATTGCCCGCGAAGACATGGTGGTCACTGTCAGCCACGCCGGTTACATCAAGCGGGTGCCGCTGACGACCTATCGCGCCCAGCGCCGCGGTGGCAAGGGCCGCTCCGGCATGGCGACGCGCGACGAGGATTTCGTCACGCGGCTCTTCGTAGCCAACACGCATACGCCGGTTCTGTTCTTCTCCTCGCGTGGCATCGTCTACAAGGAGAAGGTCTGGCGTCTGCCGATCGGTACGCCGCAATCGCGCGGCAAGGCGCTGATCAACATGCTGCCGCTGGAGCCCGGCGAACGCATCACCACGATCATGCCGCTGCCCGAAGACGAGACGACGTGGGAAAACCTTGACGTCATGTTCTCGACGACGCGCGGCACCGTGCGCCGTAACAAGCTCGGCGATTTCGTGCAGGTCAACCGCAACGGCAAGATCGCCATGAAGCTCGAGGAAGAGGGCGATGAAATCCTCTCCGTCGAGACCTGCACAGATCGCGATGACGTGCTGCTCACGACCGCGCTTGGTCAGGCGATCCGCTTCCCCGTGGATGATGTCCGTGTCTTTGCGGGCCGCAATTCGATCGGCGTGCGCGGGATGACCATGGCCGAAGGTGATCGTCTCATTTCGATGACCATCCTGAGCCACGTGGATGCCGACCCGGCGACACGTGCCGCTTACCTCAAGCGCTCTGCTTCCGAACGTCGCGCCATGGGCGTCGATGAGGATGATATTGCGCTGGTTGGCGAGGATGCGGGCGAAGTCACGGAACTGCCGGAAGAGCGGTATCAGGAACTGAAGGCCCGGGAGCAGTTCGTTCTGACGGTGTCTGAGCGTGGCTTCGGCAAGCGGTCTTCGTCCTATGACTTCCGCATTTCAGGTCGCGGTGGCAAGGGCATCCGCGCCACCGACACTTCGAAAACCGGTGAGATCGGTGAGCTCGTCGCGGCCTTCCCGATTGAGGAAGCAGATCAGATCATGCTCGTTTCCGACGGCGGTCAGTTGATCCGCGTGCCGGTGAACGGCATTCGCATCGCAAGCCGCGCGACAAAGGGCGTGACGATCTTCTCCACCGCTGCGGACGAGAAGGTTGTTTCGGTCGAGCGTATCAGTGAACCGGAAGGCGACGAAGAAGATGTCGGCGCCGAGGCGGGCGAGGGTGGTGAACCCACCGCCGGTGCGGACGAATAATGTAAAAGGGCCGGCGGAAACGTCGGCCTTTTTTGTGCGTGGCAATGACAAAGGGAGACCGAGGCGTGAGTACCGATCGGGATCGGCTCTTCAAGGACACCTATCTCGCGGCCGTCTACGACGCCTGGTATCCCTCCGATGCGCGCACTGACTATCGCTTTTACAAGCCTTTTCTGATGACTGCGCAAAAGGTTCTCGATGTCGGCTGTGGCACAGGAACCCTCCTTCAGATGGTGGGGACCGCTGGCCACGGGGGCGAGTTGACGGGAATTGATCCAAGCACGGGCGTGATCCAGTTGGCCCGGAGCTATGCGGACATCCGCTGGGTCGAGGGTCATCTTGAAGATCAGGGCTGGGAGAATGCCTTCGATCTCGTCGTCATGACGGGGCATGCATTTCAGACCGTCCTCGGACAGGAAAAGATGCAGCGATTTCTGGCGTCTGTCGCCAACGCCTTGTCAGTCGGTGGACGGTTCATCTTCGAGAGTCGCAATCCCGCCGCTCGCGCCTGGGAAGGCTGGGCCAGCCAACCGGCGACAGAGATTGACATGCCGGACGGGCATCGTGTCACGGTCAAAACCAGACTGTCATCACCCTTCGATGGTGAAAGGGTTAGTTTCGTTCACAGGTTCGACGGCGAGAATCCGCCGCTCCCGATGGAAAGCCAGAGCACTTTGCAGTTCTGGGCGGCACCAGCGCTTCGCGCCTTGCTTGAAGATGCGGGCTTTGCAATTGAATCCGAGTTTGGGGACTTTGACGGCAGCTCATTCGAGATAGCTAGTCCAGAGATCATTATTATTGCTCGGCGTGTTCGTTAGCTTCGTGACCTATTGCGAAGACGCTGATGGCTCACCAGATGAGTAAGGACTGTCACTTACGAGAGAACACACATGCGTTTGCTGATTGCCCTGATCCTGCCGTGGCTCACGTTTTTCACGATCGGCAGACCAATCGCCGGAATCGTATGCCTCATTTTGCAGATCACGCTGATTGGCTGGCTGCCCGCAGCCTTCTGGGCGGTCTATGCGCTCGGTCAGTACAAGACGGATCGCAAAATCGAAGACGCGCTCGGCCGACGCTGAGTTTTTCCAAGACGGCGTTGAAACTTTTCGAAATGTAAGGATTGGCCGGCACTTGTGCCGGCCCACGGCGCATTTAAGTCAGAGCTGTAATCAGCCCTCTTCGTTGCCTTCGTCATTGGCGAGTTGCAAGATGGCGCCCGCAAGCGTCTCGGGCATCTGCGCACCGGAGACCGCATATTTCCCGTCTAGAATAAAGAACGGTACGCCCGAAACGCCCATGCGCTGGGCCGTCTCGATATCGTTCAGCACCGTATCCTTGTCGGCGTCGCCCGCGAGCAGCTTTGCGATCACGTCGCCGTCCATGCCGACTGCCTTGGCAATCTCGACCAGAACCGCATGATCACCAACATTGCGGCCTTCGGCAAAGTTCGCCTTGAAGAGCATGTCCGCGACCTTGTTCTGCACGTCGCGTCCGTGCTGGAGCGCCCAATAGAGCAGGCGATGAGCGTCGAGCGTGTTCGGGCCGACCTTGATCGCGTCGAAATCATACGTAATGCCGGCTTCCTTGCCATATTCCGCGATCTGCGCATGCGCACGATCCACATTCGCCTTCCCGCCGAACTTCTGCGCGAGCCATGCCTGATGGTCGACACCTTCAGCCGGAATATCCGGGTTCAGCCGGTAGGGCCGCCAGGTAATGGCGACGTCGGCCTGGCCAGCAGTCATTCCGAGTGCCTGCTCAAGACGGGCCTTGCCGAGATAGCACCAGGGGCAGACGACATCCGAAACGATATCGATGGTCACGGTCTTCATGTCGGTCTTCCTTTCCGGGCGACTGGTCGCGCGTCTCTATTGTCGGGAGGTCTCATCCCACCATGCGGGCAACTGGAAGCCATAGAGCGGCAGTTTGTCCGGATGTCGCAATGTCTTCTTATGAGCAACCCATTGGCTGTCAAGGTGATAAAGCGGGATCACGTAGTATCTCGACATCAAGACGCGGTCGAGCGCGCGCACCGCTGCCACGAAATCCTCCTCGCCACGGGCATTCATGATTTCGGCGATGATGGCATCGATGCGCGGATCAGACGCTCCGGCAAAACTGTCGGTTCCCTTGATGTCGCGGCTTTTCGAGTTCCAGCGGCCGACCTGTTCGGCGCCCGGCGACAGGGAAGACGAATAGGATTTCAGCGCCATGTCGTAGTCAAAGGTCTGGCTGCGCTGCTGATAGGAGGAATCATCAACGGTTCGCACCGTCACTCCAATGCCGAGCGCTGACAGCGAACGCTGATAGGCCAGCGCGATCTTTTCCTGGTCCGGTGTCTGCGTCATGATTTCGAATGTCAGGGGGGCGCCATCGGGTCCTGTCATTCGGCCATCGCGGATGAAATATCCGGCAGCCTTGAAGAGGTCGACCGCCTCCTTGAGTATCTTGCGGTCGCGGCCCGACCCATCGCTGACCGGCAGCGTATACTGGCCGTTCAGAAATGCCGGGTCCATGTCCTTCGCAAGATCGCCGAGCAGGGTACGTTCCTTGTCGCTTGCCGGAACACCGTAGCTGGAGAGTTCCGAATTCTGCCAGAAGCTCTCCGTGCGCTGGTAGACATCGCCAAACAGTGTCTTGTTGACCCATTCAAAATCGAAAGCGAGCGTCAGCGCATGGCGCACGCGCTGGTCGGCAAAGATCGGTCGGCGCGTGTTGAAGACAAAACCAAACATGCCGGAAGGAAGCTGCGGCTTGAAGGTTTCACGGACAACGTCGCCGGATTTGACGGCTGGGAAATCATAGGCCTGCTGCCAGTGCGTCGGGCTGCCATCGATATAGAGGTCGACGTCGCCCTTCTTGAAGGCCTCGAACAGCGTCTGTTCCTGCAGGTAGTAGTTGACCGTGATCTGGTCGTAATTGGCCAGCCCCGCCATCGAGGGCAAGTCCTTGCCCCAGTAGTCCGGGTTGCGCTTGTAGGTGATCTTTTCGCCCGGCTTGATGTCGCCGATAAGATACGGTCCGGAACCGATCATGGGCGTGAGCCCCGATTGCTCGAACTTCGTCGGGTCGATCGCATGCTTGGGCAGAACGGGCGACAGCGCCAGGATCAGCGGAAACTCGCGGTCTGCATCCTTGTTGAAGGTGAAGCGAACACTCTGGTCCGACACCTTCTCCATCTTTTCCACCTTCTTCAGCCGTGTCGAGAATGGCGGACGGCCATGGTCGCGCAGGAGTTCAAAGGTGAAAATGACATCGTCGGCAGTCAGTGGCGTGCCGTCGGACCAATGCGCCTTCGGGTCGAGATTGAACTGGATGAACGTGCGATCCGGATCCCATTCCACGGATTTGGCAAGCAGGCCATACATGGTGAAAGGCTCGTCATAGGACCGCTGCATGAGCGATTCGAAGACGAGGTTGCCGAACTGCGGGTCGAGCAGGCCGCGTGCGGTGGTGCGCATGCCGCGCAGCACGAAGGGGTTCACGCTATCGAACGTGCCGACGACGCCGTAGGAAATCTTTCCGCCCTTGGGCGCCTGCGGGTCGACATAGGAGAAATGCTTGTAGTCGGGCGGCAGTGCGGGGTCGCCATGCATTGCAATCGCACTGACCGGCTCGGCTGCCGCAGCGGTAGCGCTGAGAATCAGAAAAAGCGAAACCGTCAGAAGCTTCAAGTCGCGGGGTCTCCGACAGAACGACAGGGCCGGGGCAGCGCCACGGATGCGCGTTTCGAACAAAAATGGCGGTCGAATCCACGGGCATCGGACGCCCTCGACCTCTGACCACCAGTGGTGGCCGATTCGAGCGTGAGGTTACCATGCGAAATGGGCCCTTGAAGGCAAAAAGGCCGGATTTGCAGGAAAATATGAACAGAGGGCTGGATAATGATGGCCCGCCCATGTAACAGAAAGGCAATTGCAAGAGCCTTGTAAAAGCCTTATTTGGCCGACACAGAGCGCTTCGAAACATCGACAGGTGGGGGCGCAGGGCGCGTCGCCTTGTGAATGGATGATATCGGGAGATTGAAACCGTATGAATATTTCGCTGAAGAATTTCGCCGCTGCGATCAGCTGCGCATCTTTCCTGGTCGCCGGTTCGGCTGTCTTCGCGCAGGAGAACACGGATCAGCAGGCGCCTGCCGTACCGCAGGGCTGGTTCAAGATCTGCACCAAGCAGGAAGATAACGACGTCTGCATCGTGCAGAACCTGCAGCAGGCTGCCAACGGCCAGCTTCTGACGGCGATCGGCCTCATCACGGTTTCCGGCAAGGTCAACCGCAAGCTGATCCAGGTTTCGGTTCCTTCTGCTCGCGCGATCCCGCCGGGCATCCTGATGCAGATCGACGGCGGCAAGGGCCAGAAGCTCGATTACGCAGTGTGCATGCCCGACAAGTGCATCGCCGAGGCTCCGCTGACGGATGGTCTCATTGCTGCGCTCAAGAAGGGCGGCGAAGTGGTGTTCACGTCGGTCAACTTCCAGCGCGCTCCGAACCCGATCAAGGTCGCACTGACCGGCTTTGGTACGGCTTTCGATGGCCCGGCCATGGAGCAGTCCAAGCTCGAAGAAACCCAGCGCGCCCTTCAGGAAAAGACCCTGAAGGAAGCTGAAGCACGCCGCAAGAAGCTTGAGGACGCGCAGAAGGCTGCGACCCAGGCTCCGAAGCAGTAAGCGTTGCCACAATGACAAAAAGCCCGGACATGTCCGGGCTTTTTTCGTTTCAGATCAGATTTTTATGAAACTAACTTAAAGTCATTTCTTAGTGTGCGACGATGGCTTTCGGCTTGAATGGCCCGTCGCCTGCAGCCTCGAAAATTTGTCCTATCTGCGGATGCCGCAATGGCGCGCCACTCTCGTCAGGAACAAGATTTTGTTCCGATACATAGGCAACGTATTCGGTTTCGTCGTTTTCGGCGAGCAGGTGATAGAACGGCTGCTCGCGGCTTGGCCGCACTTCCGCCGGAATGGAATTCCACCATTCCTCCGTGTTTGCATATTCCGGATCGACATCGAATATCACGCCACGGAACGGAAAGATCCGATGGCGCACAACCTGCCCGATCTGATATTTCGCGATACCCTGTTTCATTGTCATAATCCTTTCAAAGAAATATTTGGTGCAAAATTCTCAAAGCGCAAGGGGTTGTGTGCAACGCAACAGCTGCGTTGACCAGATTCAGCTGCCACTCATCGCCGGGCGGGCGTCGCTCCGGCACAAATGGGATTGAAGCGGCAAATCCAATCGGCTTATAAGGCCTGGGTGACCACATTGTCCTCCAGACCAGAAGAGCTGCGCGTGCTCGTCGTTGACGAGAACAAAATCCGTGCGTCCCTGATTGAAGAGGGGTTGCGCGATGCCGGCTACACGCAAGTGACCATCATCGATCGCATGCATGGCCTGGCGCGCAGTATTGCCGACATCAATCCCGACATCATCGTCATCGATCTCGAAAACCCGGACCGGGACATGCTGGAAAGCGTTTTTCACATCTCACGCGCCGTGAGACGTCCGATTGCGATGTTCGTCGACAAGTCCGATGAGGCAACCATCGAGGCAGCCGTCGATGCAGGCGTTTCCGCCTATATCGTCGACGGTTTGAAACAGGAGCGTGTGCGCCCCATTCTGAAGATGGCGATCAGCCGCTTCAATGCGTTTGCGCGCCTGAGCCGTGAACTTGAGGAAACACGCAGCGAGCTGGAGAACCGCAAACTCATCGAGCGTGCGAAGGGCTTTCTTATGCGTTCGCGCGGGCTCTCCGAGGAGGCCGCCTACGCGTTGATGCGGCGAACGGCGATGAACCAGAACAGGAAGATTGTCGAGATAGCACAGAGCCTCGTGACGGCAGCATCTCTCTTGGATCCCGGGGCCGACCCATGACGCAGAATCATCAGATAACCGCAGGCTTTGTTCCGCTCATCGACAGTGCGCTTCTGGTTGTCGCAAGGGAGAAGGGCTTTGCTGCGGGCGAGGGAATTGATCTCAAGCTGGTACGCGAACGCTCCTGGGCGACGATCAGGGACCGGCTGGCCGTGCGCCAGTTCGATGTTGCCCATATTATCGCGCCGCTGCCGATTGCCTGCAATCTGGGGCTCACGGTTCCGACGCTTCCCATGATCGTCCCGATGGCGCTGGGTCTTGGTGGTAACGCTGTTACCGTTTCCGCAACGCTTTGGAGCGAGATGACGGCGCATGGCGCATTGCCGGATCTCGATGCACGCCGAACCGGACAGGCGCTGCGCAAAGTCCTTGAAGCGCGCCGGGACGCACCGCTTCGCTTTGGCGTCGTGCATCCATTCTCCGCCCATAATTATGAGCTCCGCTACTGGTTGTCTGCCAGCGGGATCGATCCGGACCGGGACGTCGAGATCCTGGTTCTGCCGCCACCCGACATGGCGGACGCGATGTCCGCTGGTGCGATCGATGGCTACTGCGCGGGCGAACCCTGGAATACGTTTGGTGTGATGAACAATGGAGCGCATCTCGCAACCGTCAAGGCGGCGATCTGGCGCTCCAGTCCGGAAAAGGTTCTCGGTGTTCACGCGCAGTGGGCGGACGAAAACGGCGATGCGCTGCATGCGCTGCTACGCGCGCTTTATCAGGCGTCGCGCTGGGCGGGGCAGGCCGGACATCGGGAAGAGTTGGCGCAAATCCTCTCGTCAGCCGCCTATATCAATCGTCCCGTCGAGGGCCTTTTGCCATCACTGACTGGCCGATTGCCTACCGGTAGCGGGGCGATGAAGCAGGTGGACGACTTCTTTGTTCCTCATGCCAAAGCGGCAACATTTCCCTGGAAGAGCCATGCCATGTGGTTCTACAGCCAGATGGTGCGTTGGGGTCAGGTGAAGCATGATCCAGATAATGTACGGCGCGCCTTTGAGACCTACAGACCCGATGTCTACAGACAGGCTCTTCGATCGCTCGACGTCGCAATGCCCTCGGCAAGTGCAAAGATCGAAGGCGCGCTGCTTTCAGAAACGCCCGTTGGATCCAGCGGAAGCCTGACATTGGGCCCTGACGGCTTCTTCGATGGTGGTCTCTTCGACCCCGACGCAATCGACGCCTATATCGATAGTCAGCGCCTCTCGTGAGTGCATAATTTATGTGCGTTGCACAAAAATTGACGCTTCGATTGCCATTCAATGTGCATCCGACCTCCGGGCCTTGTTGGATATGCATTCTAAGTAATTGAAAATATGCAAAGTAATATTCTGGCACGAATATTGCTTTTGGAGTTGTAGGCCTGACGGCCATGATATTGACGTCCAATGGCGGGCGTCTTCACCAGCAAAGCCGCTGATCAGTTGAGCATGTGCACATCCGTGTGCCTGTGAACGCTGACCAGCGGCTTTTTGTTTTTCAACACCTATTATGGAGCGGCACGACATTGTCGGGCCTTGGAGAAGCTATGTCTTTTTTCGAGAAAACAGGTTCCGTTCAACCCGCTGAGGCCAACAAGGCACTCTGGCTTTCCACCTTCGCTTTCACGCTCTGCTTTGCGGTGTGGACGATTTTTGCGATCATCGGCGTTCGCATCAAGCAGGATCTCGGCCTCAACGAAGCCCAGTTCGGCCTCCTGGTCGGCACGCCGGTATTGACCGGCTCGCTCGTGCGCATCGTCCTGGGTGTCTGGACCGGGCGTTATGGCGGGCGTCTGGTATACACGCTGACCATGCTAGCGTCTGCGATCGCAACATTCCTTCTCTCTTACGCCCACACCTACGGGCAGATGCTGGTCGCAGGTCTTGGCGTCGGTCTGGCCGGAGGCACGTTTGCGGTCGGCATTGCCTATGTCTCTCCATTCTTTCCCGCACAGAAACAGGGTACGGCGCTCGGCATTTTCGGAGCCGGCAATGTCGGCGCGGCGGTGACCAAATTTGCGGCCCCCTTTGTTCTGCTTGCCTGGGGCTGGCAGGCTGTGGCGGAAATCTGGGCACTTGTGCTCGCCGTTATGGCGATCGTCTTCTGGTTTACGACGACCGATGATCCGGCCTTCCGTCAGCGCCGCGCCGGGGACGTTGCAACAAAGAGCCTCGCGGAAGAATTTGCGCCGCTCAAAAACCTGCAGGTCTGGCGTTTCTCGCTCTACTACTTCTTTGCTTTCGGCGGTTTCGTTGCGCTTTCTCTGTGGCTTCCGCGTTACCTCGTTGGCGTCTACGGCTTCAATCTTGAAACCGCAGGAATGGTTGCTGCTGCCTACTCGATCCCCGGAAGCATCTTCCGCGCGTTTGGAGGCATGCTGTCGGACAAGAAGGGCGCCCGCAGCGTCATGTACGCCATGTTCGCGGTCGCGGCAGTCGCCACACTGATCCTGGCGATACCGGGTGTCACCCCGCCGCTCTTCATCGTCGTCATCTTCGCCCTCGGCTTCGTGATGAGCCTCGGCAAGGCCGCCGTCTACAAGCATATCCCTGTCTATTATCCGGAAAGCGTTGGCGCAGTTGGCGGTGTTGTCGGTATGATCGGCGGTCTGGGCGGCTTCATCCTCCCCATCGCCTTCGGCGCGTTGAAGGACGCGACCGGCGTCTGGTCGAGCTGCTTCATGCTGCTGTTCGCCATTGTCGCGGTTTCGCTCCTTTGGATGCATGTCTCGGTCCGCTCGATCGAGCGTCGCAGCCTCTCCGCACAGGCAGCCAGCGCTGCCGTAGCAGCTGAATGAGGACGGCCATCATGACAGAAAAGCTCGTCATCATCGGAAATGGCATGGCTCCAGGCCGCATGCTGGAGCACTTGCTGGAGCGCGCGCCGGGCCGCTATGCGATTACGATCTTCAACGCGGAACCGCGCGTCAACTACGACCGCATCATGCTCTCGCCGGTTCTGTCCGGCGAGAAGGAATACGAAGAAATCATCATCCATGGCGATGGCTGGTACATCAAGCATGGAATCACGCTCTACAAGGGGCATCGGATCATAGATATCGACCGCAAGTCGAAGACGGTGACCTCGGACCATGGGGTGACGGAGAGCTATGATAAGCTGGTGATCGCCACCGGTTCGGTGCCGTTTATCATTCCGGTGCCGGGCAAGGATCTTCCGGGCGTCATCACCTATCGCGATCTTGATGATGTCCAGGCAATGTTGCTGGCCGCACAATCGCGCGAAAAGGCAGTCGTCATCGGCGGCGGTCTGCTGGGGCTTGAGGCCGCGGCGGGTCTGGCGCTGCGCGGCATGGACGTCACCGTTCTGCACGTCATGCCAACGCTCATGGAACGCCAGCTCGATCCGGCCGCCGGTTACCTCCTGCAAAAGGCCGTCGAGGCCCGTGGGATCAAGGTCATCTGCAAGGCCAATACCAAGGCCATCTTCGGCAATGGGCGAGTCGAGGGCATCGAGCTCGATGACGGGCGGATCATCCCGGCAACGCTGGTCGTCATGGCCGTCGGCATTCGTCCGAACATCGGCCTGGCGCGTGATGCGGGCCTTGCCGTCAATCGCGGCATTGTGGTGGACGCTGGAATGCAGACCTCGGATGGTGACATCATGGCGCTCGGCGAGTGCGCCGAAGTGTCAGGGCAGGTCTACGGTCTAGTCGCGCCGCTCTATGAAATGGCGCGCATTGCGGCCTCACATCTCTCCCATGATACGTCGCCTGCGTTCGTGCATGCCGATACGCCGACCAAGCTGAAGGTGACGGGAATTGATCTCTTCTCCCTCGGCGACTTCGCCGAAGGGCCTGACCGGGAGGAAATCGTTCTGCGCGATGCGACCGCCGGTGTCTACAAGCGCCTCGTTATCAAGGACAACAAGGTGATCGGGACCGTTCTCTTCGGAGAAACAGCCGATGGCGCCTGGTTCAACGATCTCAAGAAGAAGGGCACCGACATCTCCGCCATGCGTGAGACCCTGATCTTCGGTCAGGCCTATCAGGGGGGCACACCACTGGACCCTATGGCGGCCGTTGCAGCCTTGCCGGATGATGCAGAGATCTGCGGCTGCAACGGCGTCTGCAAGGGCAAGATCGTCTCGACCATCACCTCCAGGGGTCTGACCTCGCTGGATGATGTAAGGGCCCATACCAAGGCATCAGCCTCTTGCGGATCCTGCACCGGGCTTGTTGAAAAGCTGATGGCAATCACACTGGGTGATGCCTTCAATCCGGCCGCGGTTCAACCGATGTGCGCCTGCACCGAACTCGGCCATGATGATGTTCGTCGTCTGATCAAGGCCAAGGGACTGAAGTCCATCCCCGCGGTCATGCAGGAGCTTGAATGGAAGACATCTTGCGGCTGCGCCAAGTGTCGTCCGGCACTGAACTACTATCTGGTTGCCGATTGGCCGGGCGAATATGGGGACGACTACCAGTCTCGTTTCATCAACGAACGCGTCCATGCCAACATCCAGAAGGATGGGACGTATTCGGTTGTTCCCCGCATGTGGGGCGGCATGACGTCTGCCGCAGAGCTTCGCGCCATCGCCGATGTCGTGGACAAGTTCAACATTCCGAGCGTCAAGGTCACCGGCGGTCAACGCATCGACATGTTGGGCATTCGCAAGGAGGACCTGCCTGCCGTCTGGGAGGATCTCGGCAAGGCGGGGTTTGTCTCCGGACATGCCTATGCAAAGGGGCTGCGTACGGTGAAGACCTGCGTCGGTTCCGACTGGTGCCGCTTTGGCACGCAGGATTCCACCGGCCTCGGCATCAAGCTTGAGAAGTTCATGTGGGGTGCGTGGACACCCGCCAAGGTCAAGCTGGCGGTGTCCGGCTGCCCGCGCAACTGCGCGGAAGCCACCTGCAAGGACATCGGCGTGATCTGCGTCGATTCCGGCTATGAGATCCACTTTGCCGGTGCTGCCGGTCTCGACATCAAGGGCACCGAAGTGCTGGGCCTTGTCCGCACGGAGGAGGAGGCAATCGAGCATATTGCAGCTCTGGCGCAGATGTATCGCGAAAATGCCCGTTATCTCGAGCGCATCTACAAATGGGTGAAGCGGATCGACACGGACGAAGTCCGGCGTCAGATCATGGAGGATACCGAAAAGCGCAAAGGCTATTTCGAGCGTTTCGTCTATGCGCAGAAATTTGCCCAGGTCGATCCGTGGTCGGAGCGCGTGTCGGGCAGGGACAAGCATGAATTCAAGCCGATGGCTGCGGTTGGCTTTCCGCAGGCCGCAGAATAGGAGCGCACCATGACCTGGATCGCAATTGGTCACATTGACGACATCCCGCCGCGCGGTGCGCGCTGCGTCAAGACGCCGGAGGGCCGCATTGCGGTTTTCCGGACTGCAGACGATGAGGTGTTCGCCATGGAAGACACGTGTCCACATAAGGCCGGTCCACTCTCTCAAGGGATCATTCACGGGAGGGCCGTGACGTGCCCGCTGCATAATTGGGTGATATCACTGGAGACAGGATATGCACTCGGGGCGGATGAGGGCGCAGTGCGGACCTATCCCATTCGCAATGAAGGGGGAGCGCTATCGATCTCCCTTCAGGACCTTCTGATGGCGGCTGAATGAGATGGAGAAAGACGTCAGGACGACTTGCCCCTATTGCGGCGTCGGGTGCGGGGTCATTGCAAGCGTGAACGAAGCCGGCCAGGTGAGCATCAATGGCGACCCGGAACATCCCGCCAATTTCGGCCGTCTATGCTCCAAGGGCTCCGCGCTCGCCGAGACGATCGAACTAGAGGGACGGCTGCTGCAGCCGGAAATCGAGGGCGAGATCGCAACCTGGGACAACGCACTCGATCTGGTGGCAGGTAAGTTCCGGCAAGCAATCGAGGAGCATGGGCCGGATTCCGTTGCCTTCTACGTCTCGGGCCAACTCCTGACCGAGGACTATTATGTCGCCAACAAGCTGATGAAGGGCTTCATCGGCTCGGCCAATATCGATACCAATTCCCGTCTCTGCATGTCATCCTCCGTCGCCGGTCACCGCCGCGCCTTCGGGTCGGACACCGTGCCGGGTTGCTATGAAGATCTTGAGCTTGCGGACCTCGTGGTTCTGACAGGCTCCAACCTCGCCTGGTGTCACCCCGTTCTTTATCAGCGCCTTGCCGCAGCCAAGGCGAAAAGGCCTCACATGAAAGTTGTCGTCATCGATCCTCGCAGGACGATGACGACGGATATCGCTGACATGCATCTTGCGATCCGCCCGGATGGCGACGTTGCGCTCTTTGCGGGGCTCTTCGCACACCTCGTCAGCAACAATCTGATCGACGAAAACTACATTGCGGCTCACACCGATGGATTTGCCGACGCCCTGGTCAGCGTCGGGCAAACGTCGTTTGCCGAACTCATCGAACTGACCGGGTTGCCGGCCATGCAGCTTCGCAGCTTCTTCCGGTTGTTTGCTGAGACCGAGAAGGTCGTCACATGCTACAGTCAGGGCGTGAACCAGTCATCCTTCGGAACGGACAAGGTCAACGCGATCCTGAACTGCCATTTGGCAACGGCAAGGATTGGAAAGCCCGGAATGGGTCCGTTTTCCCTGACGGGGCAGCCCAACGCCATGGGTGGCCGCGAGGTCGGTGGTCTTGCCAACATGCTGGCCGCCCATATGGAGATTGAAAACCCCGCCCATCGCAACCTTGTCCAGCGTTTCTGGGCAGCACCATCGGTGGCTGCGAAACCGGGCCTGAAGGCCGTCGATCTTTTCAGGGCCGTGGGGGACGGCAGGATCAAGGCGCTCTGGATCATGGCGACAAACCCGGTAGTTTCCATGCCGGATGCCGGTGCCATTGAAGCGGCGCTGAAAGCCTGTCCCTTTGTCGTGGTCTCTGATGTTCTGAAACACACGGACACGACCCGATACGCTCATGTTCTTCTGCCGTCGCTCGGCTGGGGTGAAAAGGACGGAACCGTCACCAATTCCGAGCGGCGGATTTCGCGCCAGCGTCCGTTCCTCGACGCGCCGGGCGAGGCTCGTGCCGACTGGTGGCAACTGTCCGAGGTTGCGCGGCGCATGGGGCATGTCGACGCTTTCTCCTTCGGTTCCCCCTCAGAGATCTTTGCCGAGCACGCGGCCCTGTCGTCGTTTGAAAATGAAGGCGCGCGCGACTTCGATATCGGCGCTTTCGCTGCCATCGACACGGCGGACTATGATGCGCTTGCGCCTGTTCAGTGGCCGCAAACCGGCAATGGCAAAGGCGGAAATGCCCGCTTCTTTGCTGATAGCGGCTTTTATCATGCTGACAGGCGCGCGCGCTTCGTTCCGGTCTCGCCGGTGCTGACGGATCGGCGCGAACCGAAGTATCCTTTCACGCTCAACACGGGTCGCATTCGCGACCAATGGCACACCATGACGCGAACTGGCAGAAGTGCGCGTCTTTCCAGCCATATGGCCGAGCCGTTTGCCGAGATCAATCCACTGGATGCCGGGGATTTGGGCATCACTGACGCCGATCTTGTGGAGATTGATAGTCCACTCGGCAGCGTTATCGTGCGCGCACTTTTGACCAACCGGCAGGCACGTTCGAACATTTTCGTCCCTATGCACTGGAATAACCAGTTCTCCGGCAAAGCCCGGATCGATATGCTTGTTCCGCCTATTACCGACAGGATTTCAGGCCAGCCTGCGTCGAAAAACGTGGGCGTCAGTATCCGCAAATACTCGGCTGCGCTTTACGGCTACATGATTTCGGCGTTTAAGCCGGTTGAGCTCACGGAACCCTATTGGGCTCTGGCCCGCACGAAGGGTGGCTGGCGTACGGAGCTTGCCTTCGATGATCCGGCACTTGATCTCGCGGACTGGGTACGCAGGACCTGCGGGATATCGATGGACATCGATCCCTTGGGTTATCGTGACAGTTTGACCGGCGAAGCGCGGATCGCCTTCTTTGAAGGATCGAAACTGCTGGCTGCCGTCTTTGTCGCGCGTGAGCCGGTTCAGGTTGCACGCAATTGGGCAGCCAGTCAGCTCGAAGCGACCCACGACAATGTCCGCAAGCGCTATCAATTCGTGGCGGGGCGGCCGGGGGCAGACAAACCGGACCCTGGCGCAACCGTGTGTTCGTGTTTCGGCGTTGGCGTCAACCAGATCGTGGCGGCCGCCCGTGCCGGCGCTGATACCGTCGACGCGATTGGCAAGGCGCTTGGTGCAGGCACGAACTGCGGCTCATGTCGGGCCGAAATCCGCGGCATTATCGACAGCTGCGCGTTGAGAACGGCGGCGGAGTAGGAATTGTTAGGCACGGCGGCTTTGTGGGGCGGGTCGCGTGGCCTGTTCCGAGCGCAGCTTTCCGGGTGACTCGCCAAAGGCCTTCCGGAAGGCGCGGCCGAAATGCGACGTGTTAGCGAAGCCGACTTCCATGGCGATCTCCACAAGAGGCGCCTTGGTCTTCATCAGCTTTTGCCGGGCACGCTCGAGCCGCATGTCCTTGTAGATGGCTGCTGGCGTTGATCCCGTCTTTTCGATGAAGATACGCTCCAGTTGTCGTCGGGAAAGCCCGACGGAGGCAGCAAGGCGCGGCATGGAAATCTTGTTCTCTATCCGGCTTTCCATGATGATGAGCGCTGCCTGAAGTCGAGAATCGTCCGTCTCGATGCCAATTGGCCGTCTGGGCTGAATGTCCAGAGCGGTTCTGGCCTTGTCGATCTGCAACACTTCGAGTGCATTGCGTTCCGCCGCTTTGCCAACATGCTGCCGCACCAGAAACGCCGCCATGTCCGCGGCACTGCTGCCGCCAGCACAGGAGCCGCGGTCGCCATCGAGATTGAAGATGCGGTCCGCCCGGACGTTGTGGTCGGGAAAGCGCTCGCGGAAGGTCTGGTAATGCAGCCAGCTGACGCAGGTTTCATGGTCTTTCATCAGCCCGGCCTCCGCCAGGATGAATGTGCCGGTACAAACGCCGATGAGGGGTATGTTGCGGGCTGCGGCCTTCTTCAGGAATGCGATCGTCTGATGATCGACCGGTTCTTCGACGGTCAGCAGACCACCCACCACGACGATGTAGTCAAACTCGCCCGGATCGACGAAGTCGGATGTGGGAGCAACCTGAACGCCGCAACTGGAAGAAATGAGCAGCCGGGTACTTCCGATCACTTTCCAGTCGGCAAAGACACGGCCGGACTTGTCGGTCTCGTCGCTCGCCAGACGTAGCGTGTCGATGAAGAGCGCGAACGCGGACAGCGTAAACGATCGCGACAGGACGAACCCGACCTTTAGCTGGCCGCTTCCGGGCCGGGCAGTCTGTTTCGAAAGCGCACGCTTCACGCGGTTATCCCTTCCAAGGCAGGATCAGTTGGATAAGTTGGAGGACAATAAACATTTCCGCCGCCAACGATGCAATGTGCTTCTGCAACGGGCCGGAAGTGTGACATGCCATTTGGCATCAATACTACTCGATGAACACGCGTACGCTTGCTGCCCGCCCGGCAGCGTCGATCACGGTAAGCGTCGAGTAGCCCGCGCCATCAGGCACCCATTGCATGTTACGGCGACGTTGCAACTCGGGCAGGGGCTTGCCATTGACCAGCCAGTGGAAGGGCGCGCGCCCACCCTGCAGCTTGAGCGCCAGCGCTTCCGGGGTGGCCGTGGTGTTTGCCGCGCCAAGATCGACACGAGCGCCCTCCGGCGGATAGACAATCTGCGGTGCCGGCTCCTTGCCCGACATGGCAAGCAGGCCAGCCGCTGTCATCGAAAATCGCTTCTGGCTCATGGGCAAGTCTGCGGCGGCGATCCGGTGCGCACCCTGTGGCGCGGGCGGGAAGGGCGCAATCGCGACGCCGGACTTGACGAATGCATCAAAAAGGATCGGTGCCGCCGATAGGTAACCGGTCAGACCCGGCACGGCGCCGTTGTCCGGCCGCCCGACCCAGACACCGAGGACATGCGAACCGTCATAGCCGATGGACCACGCATCGCGGTTTCCATAGCTTGTGCCCGTCTTGTAAGCGATGCCGAGCTGACGGCTGCCACGCGGCGCAATGATGTCGGAGAGAATATCCGTGACGTTCCACGCCGCGACCGGCTCCATCAGCGTCTGGCCGTCGAGCCTTGCCGGTTGATCGTTGACGCCATCGCCGATCCGGATCAGCTGGCCCCGATTGGCAAGCCCCGCGTAAAGCTCCACGAGATCCTTCAGTGTGACGCCGATGCCGCCCAGCGCAATGGCAAGGCCCGGCGCTTCATTCGGAGGCAGGACGGGTTTCACGCCCGCTCGGCGAAAGCGAACCAGCAGCCTGGTTGGTCCGACGGCGTCAAGAAGTCTTACGGCAGGCACGTTGAGCGACAACTGCAACGCGTCGCGGACACTGACATCGCCCTGGTAGGACATGTCGAAATTGCGCGGCCGATAGCCGAAGAAGTCGGCCGGACGATCCTCGATGATCGTCTGCTGGGCAATATAGCCCTGTTCAAACGCGAGACCGTAGATGAAAGGCTTCAGCGTCGAGCCGGGCGACCTCAGAACACGGGTCATGTCTACCCAGCCCGCGCGACCGGCGTTGAAATAGTCGGCGGAGCCCACTTCTCCCACAATTGCGCCAGTGTGGACGTCGGCCATGACCATGGCGACGGACACCTTGGGGCCGAGCCGCTCGGCAGCTGCCGCCACTGCAACTTCCAGTCCGCGCTGGATATCCCGCTTCAAGGTCGTCGTGTGTCTGACGCTGTTGGGCTCCTTGCGAATCGCGGTTTCAGCAAGATGCGCCGCGTAGGCCGGCAATTGTTTTCGCACTGTCGGAACCGGAGTGAGCGCGGCGCGCTCTACCTCGCCTTCACCGACGATGGCTGCGACGGCCGCGCGCTCAAGCACGCGGCTCCGCACATTCTCTGCCGCCTTGGCATTGCGGTCGGGTCTCCGCTTTTCCGGCAATTGCGGGAGGCCCACAAGAAGCGCGGCTTGCGCGATGTCGAGCTTTTGAGGTTCTCGACCGAAATAGGCGAGACTGGCCGCGCGAACACCTTCCAGATTGCCGCCATAGGGCGCGTGGGTCAGGTAGAGATTCAGGATTTCGGTTTTGGAGAGCCGCCGCTCGATCTGGATGGCACGGATTACCTGCAGGAACTTTGCCGCGACGGATCTCTCGCTGCGCGGCTCGATGAGACGCGCGACCTGCATGGTAAGTGTCGAGCCGCCCGAGATGATCTTGCCATGCGTTGCCAGTTGAAGGAAGGCGCGGCCCATCGCCAGGAAGTCTATTCCGTTATGGTCGTAGAACCGCCGGTCCTCATAGGCAACCAGCATGCGCACGAATTGTGGGTCGACATCCGCGACGGTCGTCTTCAGCCGCCAGCGTCCCTCGGGCGTCGCAAACGCGCGGAGCAGTTGACCATCGGCATCCTCGACCTCGGACGAGACAATAGCAGCATTGGCAAGCGGCGGCGGGAAAGCCTTGTCGGCGGCATCAAGTCCGACAACGAGCAAAGCCGCCACGAAAATCGTGGCGGCCAGTCCCATTGTGATCTTGACGCGTCGTTTCATGGCGAACTCAGTGGGCTGCCGGCACCACTTCCATGCGACCCATGGCGGTGCGCGCCGCAAATTGCGGACGATACATGTCTTCCACGGTTGCGGCGGGATGATCATAGGTTCCGGGCGTGACGGCCCGCACAACGTAGGCGAAGGTCAATTCCTTCTCCGCGTCGCCGGTCTGATCGAATGCGGCCACGAAGCGATCATAGCGGAATTCGACGTGCGCAGGCTGGACATCCGTCAGCCAGTCGAAATTCGACAGCTGGGCGCTGTTGACCATGCTCGGGTTGTCGATTTCAAACCCGGCGGGCAGAAGGTCGGTCACCAGGATCCGCTGTGCCCAATCGTTCGATCCGACAACATGGAGAACGACGACATAACGCTCGTTCTGCGTCGCCTGAGTGATGTTCGCTTCCTGGCCATCGAGCGTGTAATAGGTGCGCTCGATGGTGAAGCCATCGCCACCGGCAGGTAGCTGAGCCGAGGGCGCGGCGACTGTGGTGACGGCGGCCGACACGGCATCCTTGCCCGTATTGGTGACTGTCAGCGCATTCGCCATGACGGCGTCGCCCGTCATCTGCGCCATATACGCACCCGTATGGGCCGCGCCGTTGATATTGAGCGTCAGCCCATTGTCGCCATTCTGCAGCGCGCGCGCGGCCAGCAACAGCCAGGCCTGTTCTTGCGTGCTCGTATAGCTGCTGGATTGCCATGTCTTGCCGACGATCTTGGCAAGTTCGGGAATGACCGGCGGAACCGGGCTCGACTCGGCGGCAAGCGCCAGCACCGCCGCGCCGTCACGGAGCGACGAGCCATAGTCGTTACGGTCGAAATTGACCGGTGTATCGGCTGCATCCTGGATCATCTGCAAGGTGTCTATGAAGATGTTGCGCGAGCGCTCCGCATCGCCATAGAGCGCCAATGCCGCCGCCAGATGCGCCTTGTCGAGCGGTGTCTGGAAGTCGTCAAGCGCCGTATCCGCATAGTAGCGCAGATCGCTGATCGAGGCCTTCTTGTTGCGGGCCAGCACGTAGAGGGCATAGGCGATCGAACTGCCATTGTCCTGGATGTTCGGATTGGCGCTGAGCGCATTTTGCAGGTTGTCGAGCGCCTGCACCATGGCCTGATCCGGGACATCGAACTTTGTTTCGCGCGCCCGTGTCAAGAAGTCGGTCACGTAGGCATCCAGCCAGAGATCGCCAGAGCCCGGTCCCCAGAGACCAAAGCTGCCGGTCGACGACTGGTAGGACAGTTCGCGATAGATCGCGTCTTGCACCCGCTTGTGCAACTCGCTGTCGTCGGCAATGCCGTTCTTCGAGGCGAGCTCGCTGAAATAAAGCAGCGGCAGCGCGCTGCTGGCCGTCTGTTCCGCGCAGCCATAAGGGTAGCGGCTGAGACTCATCAAAAGGGCAGGGATGTCGAAATCACCCGACCTGCTGACATTGATGGAAACCGATGCACCCGGCAGGATGCTATCCGCCAGAAGCGCTGAATCAACCTTGACGCTTGCGCCCGCTGCCAGCGGCAGGATGCGCCGCACCGTGACCGGCAATTGTGCCGGTCGGACCGGAATATCGACCGACTGATCGAGCGCAAGGTTCTGTCCACCGGCAACGCGGATGGAAATGGTTCCGTGGCCGGGCTGTCCACCGGTCAGCGGCAGGGTGATGTTGTACTTGCCACCTGCATCGAGATGGACGGTCTGCTTTGCGGACGCGTTATCGACCTTGACCGCATCATTGCCCGCAACAGACAGCGTGTAGTCGCCAGCGGGAGCATCCGTATTGGCAACATCAAGCCGCAAGTTTGCCTTGTCCCCGGGCGCAAGAAATTTCGGCAGGCTCGCGGTGATCACGACCGGATCACGGATGATCGCATCCTGAACCGCGTGTCCGACCCCCGTCTTTGACCAGGCAACAGCCATCAGCCGTGCCGTGCCGTTAAACTGCGGAATGTCGAAGCTCACATGGGCCTTGCCGTCCGGATCGAGCTTGAGCGGGCCTGAGAAGAATGCAACGAGCTTCTGCGTCGGAGGGCTTGCCTGCAGGTGCGCCTCGCCCCCGTCGCCGCCGGTATGCAACGCGCCAACCGCGCCCAGTGACCCATCAATCAGACGACCATAGATGTCGCGGATTTCGAGCCCCAGCATGCGCTGACCGTAATACCAGTCTTCAGGTGCGGGCGGCGTGTAACGCGTCAGGTTGAGAATGCCGACGTCGACCGCAGCAACTGTGACATAGGCTTCGTCCTTGACGCCAGCACCGGTCACCTGCACGGCGATATCGAGCGGCTGGCGAGGCAACGACTTGGGTGCCGCCTCGATCTTGATTGCGAGATTGCGCTCGGCGGGATCGACGGCCGCCCATTTCACGCCTATTGCGCGCATGGGCATGTGGCTGTCCTGCTGGGCGCCGGGCCGGAAGAGGGTTGCGGTAAGATAGGTTCCGGCACCCCATTCGGCGGTCACAGGTACATCAATCTCGCCGCCGCCGGCGGCCACATCGCCTTCGCTGACCGAAAGCAGGGTTTCCGAACCGGCCATGACCATGACGTGGCCGCCAAAGCGTGACGTGATCTTGAGCTTCGCCGTATCGCCCACCGCGTAATGCGGCTTGTCGAGCGCGATATCGAGTGCATCCGGCGTCTCGGTCGACGTGGAGGCAACATACCATCCGGCGTTGAATTCCACGCTGGATTCAGGGCCGTTCGGATCATCGGTTGAGATTTCGAGCCGGTAGCGACCCCAGGTGACCGGTGCCGAAATTGACGCGCCGTCAGTGGTCACGTTGAGCTTGCCTGCGGCCACCTGCTGGGTGGACATAACCGGTTCATACTTCCAGGCGGTTCCGTCGCGATACCACTGGTAATTCCGTTCGACGCGGAGGAGCTTCCAGGTCAGGCCCTCCAGCGACTTTTTCTGGCTATTGGTATCCACAGCGATCACATGGAACCCGGCCATGACGTTCTCGCCGACGCTGCCGTCGAACTCCGGCTTTATGCCGATGCGCGAACCATCCACCTTGACCGGCAGGGTCAAAGAGCGTTCCACGGCGCGGCCTCCAGCCTCCTGCATACGCACCGTGATATTGGCATTGATCAGCTGCGTGGTGGCCGGGAGGTCCTTGATGGCGACATCAAAGGACGCCTTGCCCTGATCATCGAGCGGAGGAAGGCCCTCCAGAGACGTCTTCGCGCTTTCGGCGCTGCTGCTGGCGCTGTCATCGGCAGACCCGTCGTCGCTTGCTGCTGCATCCTTGCCGTTGCCTTCGTCCACCAAACCGAACTGATAGCCCTTGAAGGCGTCGCTGACGCGTGTCGGCTTGAGGGTCACATCGCCCTCCAGCGTCAGGCCGGCCGCAGGCGCGCCGTATAGATAGCGACCGTCGATATCGACGCGGGCAGGGGCATCCGTTGCCACTTCCTTAGCCGCACTCTTCATGTCGAATTCGATGCGGTCCGGCACGAAATCATCGACGATGAAGGTTTGGGTTCCAATCGCGCTGCCCTTCGGATCGGCGTAGATATTCATCGTCCACGTGCCGCGCATCGCCGTCTGCTGGAGTGCGAGGTCAACATTATAGCCGCCAAGCTTTCCGCCATCGGTCACCACGCGTCGGTCCTCGACGCCATCGGGGCGCGTGAAGATGAAGGTCAACGGCAGGTTGGAAACTGCAGTCGCAGCCACATCGCGAGCCAGCGCCGATGCATGAACCGTTTCTCCGGGTCGATAAACGCCACGCTCCGTCCAGGCATAGATATCGATTGCGCCCGGCGCCGTGCGCCCGGCAACGCCGCGATCTGACAGGTCGAAGCCGGCACGCGACATGTCGAGGAAGACATAGTCCTTGCCGCCATTCTGAGCCGTCAGAACCGCAGGCGTCATACCTGCCGTGCCCCGCATGAGGCCAGCGCTGAACACGGCGCGACCTGTGTCGTCGGTTTTAAGGGTACCAAGAATTTCGTTGTTCTTGGCGAGCAGCTGAAGTTCTACGCCGGCGAGCGGCTTTGCCGTTTCCAGTGAACGGGCAAAGACGTTGAGCCCGTCCGTTCCGGCATAGGTAGTAAGACCGATGTCAGACACCACGAACCATTGGGTCGCCTGCGGGTCCCATTCCCGCCCGCCGTCATTGGGCGCAACAGCCGTCAGGACATAGACGCCAGGCTTGCGGTCCGGCACGGCCTCATCCACCGGGAAACTGGTGACCACATCCTTGTTCATGTCCTGCTGGATATCGATCGACCCCTGCCAGACCAGTTGGCCGTCGGTGTCGCGAATGGTGTCGGCGCTGTAGCCGCTGACCTGTGTCAGGAACTGGGACGTGTTTAACACCTGGGCAATATTGCGGTCACCGATGCGGTAGAGCTTGAGATTGGCCTTCGATGAATTCACCGAGACGAGCGGAATGCCGCGGCGCGCGGTGGAGGGCAGGACAAAGTTGTCACCCGTGAAGTGCAAGGAGGGCGCGCGATCCTTGACATAAATGTCAATGTTCACCTGAGCCGCCAGGCTTTCATCGACGGAGGAAGGAAGGCCCGCGCGCAGAGATATGCGGTAACGCTGGCCGAATTCGAGGCCGTCGACACAGATCTGGTTTTCCTTGGCATCGACACCCTTGGCGGCGACACCGTTCAACGTCACGAAGGTCGAATAGTCGACGCCGCTTTTCAGCAGCTTGTCCGAAAACTGGATACAGGCGCGGGGTTGAGCATTGTCGTTGTCGAGCGAGTTGCCCGTCACCCGGAAGCCCTGCCGCGCCCTCAGGTCCTCATAGGCGGCCTGCACGGCTGCTGAGCTCTGGATATTCAGGCTTGCCTTGTAGGCGTTGAGCGCGGGGCGATAGTTCTGCGCATTTTCAAGCGACTTGGCGAGCGTTGCCAGCGCATCAGCGCGTTTTGACGCAGTCCGCGTCAGTAGATAGCCATTCAGGGAGAAGTACGCGGCCTTTGCGCCTGCTTCCGTGTCGTTGGTAATGGTATTGGCGGTCCGGGCAGCTTCGAGCCAGAGATCGACATTGCCGGGCGCCAGCGACAACGCAGCCTGAAAGGCGGTGAGCGCATTGGGCACATTTCCGGAGGTTGCGTCGATCCGCGCATTGGCCGTGATGCTTTCGACACCCTGGTCCTTGAACTGATCCGGCAGCGCCAGTCCGTTGCGAAGGTCGTTGGCGCCGGAAACGATGGTTTCGGACACGAAAGTCAGAGCGGGCGCGACACCGATATCAGGCTCTGTCGCGGCGACCGTTTCGACAATCTTGCCCGCAAAAGCGCCGGGGAAGCTGTTGAGATGGTTGTAGTCGGACTTCAGAAAGCACCATTTCACCTTGGGATTATAGGTGAAGGCGCGGCAGGATTTGTCACCGATGCAATTGGCGCTGCACTGGTCGAGCGTCACATTCTGCACCGTGCGCAGGTCGAAGCCGAAATAATCGCCATCTTTGGTGATTTCCACCTGACGCTTGGCATCCTCCGCGGCTGCTAGCCCGGAAAATGTCAGAAATGTCAGAAGGATGGCTGAAAAGCCTACGAACGTCCGCCCACGCATATGTGCCCCCTCAAGCAGCCCGTCTTTCAACGTACTCTTCGAGCATAACAGGAAATTGTCAACCTGAAGCGGGCCGGTTGATTACGGGGAACCATTCCTGTGGACGATTTCGGGACAAAGTGCGCACCGGTCTGCATTGCGACGAGCCGATGCACCTGAAACGGTCGGTGGAAGCCCGCCTATGATGCGAGCTTCACTTGCGCGAGCGTCCCCTTGAGGCGATGGATGTGGGCTGCGCCGATGCCGCAGCAGCCGCCCACCATCGTGGCGCCGGCCTCGACCCAGGAGCACGCAAAGCGGGAATAGGCATCGTCGTTGAGATCCTGCCGGGTCTCGTGAAGACCTTCGTTGGCGGCCGAGTCGCCCTGTTCACCCTCGAAGGCGTTAGCGTAAACGCCGATCTGCAGGTCCGCGCCTTCAGCCTTGAAGACGGCGACAGCAGTCTCTACGGCGCGCAGCATCACCTCGGGCTTGCTGCAATTGAAGAGGAGCGCCTTGGCTCCGGACCGTGCGACTGCGCGCGCGGCATCCTCAACGGTTTCACCCGACCGAAGCCGCGAGACAGGGTCATCCAGATGTGCGGCATCGTCTGCGAGCGTGAAGGAGATCCACACGGGCTTGTCCGAATGCTGAACGGCTGTACGCACAGCCTGCGCCTCGGCGATCAGGCTGAGTGTCTCGCCAAGCCACACATCCACGTAGGGCTCAAGATTGGCAACGAGAACCTTGAGATAGTCCTGTACCGTCGAGGCATCGAAGTTCTGCGGTTCGTAGGAGCCGAAGATAGGCGGCAGGGAGCCAGCAACCAGCACCTTGCGTTCCTTGCGGCCATCGGCCGCCGCGCGCGCCAGCTGGCCAGACAGCGCAATGAGCGCCGGACCATCGGTCTCGAACTTTTCATGGCCGATGTGGAAGGGCACCAATGCATAGCTGTTGGTGGTGATCACATCGGCGCCCGCCTCGATGAACTCCTCATGAACCTTCTGGACGATCTCGGGCGAGTTCATCAGCGCGAGCGCGGACCATTCCGGCTGCTTGAGCTCGGCGCCGAGACGGAGCAGTTCGCGGCTCATGCCACCATCGAGGACGAAGAGGTTTTTCATGCTTGGGTACTCCAGATATCCAGATATGCGGGTCGGGGGAACTTGCCCCTAAAGCGATGTTCCACTAGCGCTTGAGCGGAACCTGCGCTTCAAGGGCGCGGAACGCGTAGGCGATGATGGCAGTGATGATCAGGTAGAAGACTGTGACCACGATCAGCGGTTCGTAGACCAGCAACGTGTCCTGACGGACCTTGGTCGCAATCGCGTAGAGATCCATGACCGTGACCGTGAAGGCGAGCGGCGTCGCCTTGAGCTGCATGACGATTTCACCGGCAATGGTTGGCAGCGCGATGCGGATCGCGCGCGGCAACCAGATTCGTCTGGTGAGGGTGAATGGCCGCATGCCGAAGGCGCGACCGGCCTCGAGTTCGCCCTTGGGAACGGCAAGCAAAGCGCCGCGCAGGACCTCGGCCTCGTAAGCCGCGTAGTTCAGCGTGAAGCTGACGGCGGCAAAGAAGAAGCCCTCCCTAAGGATCGGCCAGAACAGGCTTTGCCGGATGCCGGGTATCATCGGCAGCAACGAGCCGATGCCGTAATAGAGAAGCCAGAGCTGGATGAGCAGCGGCGTGCCACGAAAGAACGTGCAGTAGCCGCGCGCGAGCGCCCGGGTCACAGGGCCGCCGCTGACCTGAGCGAAGGCAAGGCCGACTGCGATTGCAAAGCCGAAGACGACCGAGATCACCAGTAGGGCAACGGTTTGTCCGGCACCGGAAACCAGCAGCGGCCAATAGGTTTCAATCCACGAAAAGGTCATGCGGCGCGACCCTCCGCAGATGTCGGCTGGCCACGGCGGAAGCGCCGCTCCAGAAGGTTGAAGAGAACGTTGGAGACGAGCGTGATCGCGAGGTAGATCAACGCTGCCGCCGAGAAGAAGATGAAATAGTGCTTTGTGCTGGCGCCGGCGAGCTTGGTGGCCAGCGCAAGCTCCTGATATCCGACCACCGCCACCAGCGCGCTGTCCTTGGTGATCGACATCCATAGGTTTGCGAGCCCAGGCAGGGCATTCGGGATGAGGGCGGGCAGGACGATCCTGCGAAACCGCAGCGATGGTCCCATGCCAAATGCCTTGGCTGCCTCGATCTGCCCAATGGGTATGGCGAGGATCGCGCCACGGATGATTTCCGTCATATAGGCGCCCTGAACGAAGCCCAGAACGCAGATGGCGACGGCAAAGCCGTTGAGTTCGAACGACGGCAGATTGAAAAGCGCCAGCAGGCGGTTCAGCCCGTCCATACCGGCATAATAGAGGCCGACAATCAGGATGAGTTCAGGCACGGCCCGAATGGCCGTCGTGTAGAACTGCAGAAGCAGGCGCAGCGGCGCCAGCTGCGAGAGCTTTCCGAGCGCGCCGCCCGTTCCGAGTATCAGGCCGATTGCGAACGCGCCGGCAGAGATGGTGATGGTCGATGCGGCGCCGGTCAACAGCACGCCACCCCATCCCGGAGGATAGGGTGACAGAAGTTCAAGAATGCCTTGTCCGGACGCCGCCATCGGTTGCTTCGTTTACTTCGCGCCGTAGATGTCGAACGAGAAGTATTTCTTGGTGATCTCGTCATACTTGCCGCTGGCGCGGACTGCTGCGATCGCTGCGTTCAGCTTCGCCTTGAGTTCGGCATCGTCCTTGCGAACGCCGCCGGAGACGCCGGCGCCGAGGATTTCCGGATCGTCGGCGACATCACCCATGCGGGCGCAGCAATCCTTGCCGGCATCGCTGTCGAGGAAGGCCTGAAGCGCAAGCGAGTCACCGAAGACGTAGTCGACGCGACCGGCCTGCAGATCCTGGAAAGCCTCATCCAGCGTCTGGTAGGTCTTGTCCTGGGCGACCTTGGAGAAATACTTCTTGAAGTAGTCCGACTGGATGGTCGACACCTGAATGCCGATCGTCTTGCCCTTGACGTCGTCAGCCGTCGCGCCGGTCTTCTGGTCCTTGGGGCCAATCAGCGTGCTGGGCGTGTTGTAGTACTTGTTCGTAAAGTCGATGATCTTGGAGCGCTCGGCCGTGTTGGACATCGAGGACCAGATCACATCGAACTTCTTGCTCTGCAGCGCAGGGATAAGGCCGTCCCAGGAGAGTTCCACGATGGAGCACTTTTCCTTCATTTCCGCGCAGACGGCGTTCATCATGTCGATTTCCCAGCCCTGCCACTGGCCGGAGGCGTCCTTGGCGAAGAAGGGCGGATAGGACTCGTTCATGATCCCGAAACGCACGTCCGCATGAGCGGTCATTGCGGAAAGGGCGAGCGCCGCACCGGCGATCAGGGTGGACATCAGTTTCATTTTCTCGTGTCTCCAGTTTTTCTTGAAAGGTTGTGTCCAGGGTCAGCGTGCAAGCGCCCCGGTGAATTCGCGGCATCGGGCGCTGATCGGCGCGTCGAAAATCTGTTCCGGCGGGCCTTCTTCTTCGATGCGGCCCTCGTGAAGAAAGAGTACGTGGCTTGAAACATCGCGGGCGAAGCGCATTTCGTGGGTCACCAGCAGCATGGTGCGGCCTTCTTCGGCCAGATCGCGAATGACCTTCAGCACCTCGCCGACGAGTTCAGGATCGAGCGCCGATGTCGGTTCGTCGAAAAGCATCACGGAAGGGTCTATGCACAGCGCCCGGGCAATGGCCGCACGCTGTTGCTGGCCACCGGAGAGAAATGCGGGATAGGCGTCACGCTTTTCGTAGAGCCCGACTTTGGCAAGCAGCGCCTCTGCCTTTGCGATGGCTGTCTTGCGATCGACGCCCAGAACGTGAACGGGCGCCTCAATGACGTTCTCGAGAACGGTCAGATGCGCCCACAGATTGAAGCTCTGGAAAACCATGCCCAGACCGCTTCTGAGCCGCTCCACCTGACGCCAGTTTTTCGGCTGCATCTGGCCGCGGCGGCCTGGTTTCAGGGCGATTTCTTCGCCGTTGACGGTGATGCGTCCGCGATCCGGCATTTCCAGCAGGTTGATGCAACGCAGAAACGTGCTTTTGCCCGAGCCGGATGAGCCGATGATGGATATCACGTCGCCCTGATTGGCCGTCGTCGATAGCCCCTTGAGAACCTGATGCGTGCCAAAACTCTTGTGCAGGTCTTCAACGTGGAGTGCTTGTTGGGGCGATTCAGCCATTCATGTGTCCAGAAAATATCGTCTAGGGAGATTATCGACAATTATCGGGAAATTTGCGCGAAAAAATATATTTTCACGCGTGATATATGCGGAAATTTTTTCCAAACGCTGATTTTATGATAGATTGAATAGACTGACATCGAGGAAAACCCAATCATGAGTGTTGAAAGCCTTGATCGTTTCGATCGAGAGATTCTGCAGATTGTCCAGCGCAACTGCCAGCGCACGGCCGAGACGATTGCCGAGGAAATCGGACTTTCGACATCTGCCGTTCAGCGTCGACTGAAGCGCCTGCGCGAGGATGGCATCATCAAGGCAGAAATCGCCGTTGTCGATCGCAAGATTACGGGTACGCCGATGGTGTTCATCGTCGGTATGGAAATCGAGCGCGACAACTATGATGCGCTCGCCAAGTTTCGCATCTGGGCGGAAAAGCAGGATCATATCCAGCAGGTCTATTATGTGACAGGCGCGGTAGACCTGATTGCGATCGTTACCGCCGAGAATGTCGAACACTACGATGATATTGCCGCGGTGATCATGGCTGAAAATCCGCAGATCCGCAGGATGCATACGAATGTCGTCCTGCGCGACGTCAAGCTTGGCATGTTCGTGCCGCTTGCCGGTGGCGACGCCCAGGGCTGAGCGCTCCGGTCTAGGTCATGGACTCATAAATGAGCTTGTTTTAGCGGCTGGTCTGGCAAGAAGATGCGAGGAAGCGCTCGAAAAGCGGGCTTTGTGGCCCGGTTGAGAGTGCTGACAAAGTAGATTGAAGCCAGCCTGCCGTCCGAAGGATATGGTGAATTTGCCCATCTACTGCGTTGCAAAGGCTTGAAAATGAGGAACATTTCCTTCGCCTTTTCGCCTTGTAGCTGAACAAGTTCATCCATACCAAAATCAACCTCATTTATGAGTTCATGACCTAAAGCAGGCCCGGCACCTGATGCCGAGCCACGTGAAAGCGCTTAGGATTTTCCCTTCCAGGGAACGAGGACCCGCTCGAGAAGTCGCACGGCGGCGCTGAAGCTGAAGGCGCAGATCGAGATGATGATGATGCCCGCAAAGACCACATCGGTCGCCAGAAACTGCGATGCCGACATGATCAGAAAGCCGATGCCGCGTGTAGAGGCGATCAGTTCCGCAGCCACCAGCGTTCCCCAGCCGATGCCGAGTGCAATCCTGATGCCCGTGAGGATCTCGGGCAGAGCGCTCGGGAAGACGACGTAACGGAAAAGTTGCAGGCGGCTTGCGCCGAGCGAACGCGCTGCGTTCACCCGCTCCAGTGAGACCGAGCGAACGCCAGCCTGCGCAGAAAGGCAGATCGGCGCGAACATGGCGAGGAAGAGCAGCGCGACCTTGGAGGTTTCGCCAATGCCCAGCCAGATGATCATCAGCGGCAGGTAGGACAGCGGCGGCAGCGGCCAGTAGAATTCGATCGGCGTATCGAGGATGCCCTTGACCCAACGATTGAGACCCATCAGCAAACCGATCGGAATGCCGGTCACGATGGCAAGTGCAGCGCCAAGGCCAATGCGAAACAGGCTGGAGCCGACATGCTCGCCAAGCGAGGCTCCGGCATAGCCATCCTGAAAGATGACGAAGAACTGATGGATCACCTCGGCCGGTCCCGGCAGGAAGAGAGGCGGTGCCAGCTTCAGTGCTGCAACGGCCCACCAGAGAAAGATGAGTGCTGCGCCGGCAACCAGGCTGATCACGGCTGTCGACTTGCCCTCGTAGCCGAAGCCCTTGGTGGTGACTGTTTTCACGGATGGCTCCTTGATCTCGCCTTCTGCGAAAACACTGCCATTCAAAATATCGATCGCGGTCATGCTGCCAGTCCTTCGCCAGAGAGGTCGCCGTGCAGGATTTCCCGTATTTCTTCGCGCAGGACGGCAAATTCCGGCGAAAGATGGATGGAGCGGACGTCGCCCGTTTCGATGAATTTTCTGACGAAGTCGGTTTCGTACCGAGCAACGATGCGGCCCGGACGCGGAGACATGACCACCACATGGGTTCCAAGGAACAGCGCTTCCTCGATCGAGTGCGTGATGAAGAAGATGCGCTTGCCTGTCCGATGCCAGATGGAAATCAACAGTTCCTGCATCTTCTCGCGGGTGAGGCTGTCGAGAGCACCGAATGGTTCATCCATCAGCAGGATGTCAGGTTCAGTCGCCAGGGCGCGCGCAATGCCGACGCGCTGGCGCATACCGCCTGAAAGCTCATAGGGGAAGCTCTCTGCAAAGTCGGCGAGGCCGGTCAAGGCAAGCAGTTCCCTTGCCCTTTCATGACGGGCGCGCTTCGACAATCCGGCAAACTTGAGGCCAAGGGCGACATTGTCGATAACGCTGGCCCAGGGCAGAAGCGTATCCTTCTGGAAGACGACACCACGGTCAGCGCCGGGGCCCTGAATATCCTGTCCATTCAGCCGGATCGATCCGGACGACAGCGGCAGGAAGCCTGCAATCGCGTTCAACAGCGTTGACTTGCCGCAACCCGAGGCTCCAAGCGCCACCACGAAAGCGCCTTCGGGGATATCCAGGCTCACATCATCGAGCGCGTGGACATTCTGTCCATTGCGGCCCTCAAAGAAGACAGTGGCATTTTCGATTTTCAGCATGGACGTCCTCACGATATCGGCCCGGCACGCCTTTGACAGCATGCCGGACCAGGTTGGAGATATGGTTCTGGATCAGTTGGTTGCCGCAAGCGCGTCAGGCGTCACAAACGCTGCATAGCTCGGCAGGACGTCGGAAATCTTGCCCTGGCTCTTCAGGAACTCGGAGGTCGCCTTGAGGATCTGGGCTGCACCCGACTGTTCGCCGCCACCGAGCCAGGCAGCAGATGCCTGGACGTCAGGGGTCAGCAGATTGAGGTTGCCGAGCGCCGATGCCTGCTGGTCAGGCGTGCCGCCTAGAAGCTTGGCAAGCTGCTTGGCATTGTCGCTATCGGCCGTCCACTGTGCCTTGTCGGCCTGGAAGGACTTGTAATACTTCGTGACCACGCCAGAGAACTTGGTCAGGAATTCCGGATTTTCCTTGGCGAATGCGCTGGTCGCCACCCATGCGGAGAAGGTCGGCGCACCCTTTTCAGCCACGTCCTTGGAGGTGACGAGGACCTTGCCGTTCTTCTTCAGTTCAGTCAGGGCCGGATCCCAGACGAAGCCGCCGTCGATGTCGCCGCGATTGTAGGCGGCAACGATTTCAGGCTGCGGAATGGCCAGAACCTGAACATCCTTTTCGCTGAGGCCGAGCGTCTTGATCAGCGCCAGCAGCTGGTAGTGGTCCGTCGACACGGGGGCCGCAGCCAGCTTCTTGCCCTTGAGGTCAGCAAGGCTGTTGATGCCGGAGCCGTTGCGCACGACGAGGGCTTCATCGATGCCGGAGATGGAGGCGAGGTAGAATGCCTTCACATCCAGGCCACGCGAGGTTGCCGCTGCAAACGGGCTCGAACCCACGTAGCCAACCTGCACATCACCCGAGGCGATCGCTGCGAAGATCTCCGCGCCAGAATTGAATTTGCGGAAGTCGATGTCGTAGCCGGTGGCGCTGACAAACTCGCCATTGGCAATGGCAACCGACGAAGGCAGCGCGTCAGTCTGATAACCGACAACAACCTTCTTGTCCGCAGCCTGTGCGAACGTGGCAACCGCCAGGCCGACGAGGCTCACGCCGATGGAGATAAAGCTCTTGAATTTCATTTTTCACCTGTTGTTGTTGTCGCTCGCGGCGTTTTGGTTTCAACTGCAAACAGGTTATTGGGAGCCGGAAATATTATCTAGAATATATATAGACAAAATATACAGACATAGAGAAAAGATTTCGGCGTTCGGGGGCTTTGGCTGGAGATTTATTCCGGCCGGGCGATGCGGTCTGGCAACGCCCGTTCTCAAGCCTGTCAATGCCAGATCGTTCGGCCATTTGAATCGAACCGCAGTTCGCTGGCCTGATCCCATTCCAGACCGATCGTATCGCCGCGTTTGTTGTCCGCAACACCATTGAGCTTGGCGATGATGCGCTCTCCCGAGGCAATGGTCACATGCACGAGAGAGGTGTCGCCCAGATGCTCGATGAGTTCGACGGCGCCGACTGTCCGCGCCCCAGCGTGATCGTTCGTCAGGCGCACGCGTTCGGGCCGGATGCCGATTGTGTCCGCATCGGCTCTGCGCAGACTGGTGGCGGGTATGATGTTGATCCCCGGCGAACCCAGGAATTTCGCGACGAAGATGTTGGCGGGCTTTTCGTAGAGTTCCAGCGGCGAACCGGTCTGCTCGATCCGGCCTTCGTTCAACAGCACGATCCGATCAGCCAGTGTCATCGCTTCCACCTGATCGTGGGTGACGTAGATGATCGTGGACTTGAGTGTACGGTGCAGACTGCTGATCTCGACGCGTGTCTGACCTCGCAGCGCCGCATCCAGGTTGGACAGCGGTTCGTCGAAAAGCAGCACTTTCGGTTCACGCGCAATGGCCCGCCCGATGGCGACGCGTTGCCGCTGTCCACCCGAAAGCTGCCTTGGGTAGCGTTTCAGCAGTGTTTCGAGTTGGAGGATGCGGGCCGCTTCCTTGACCCGCCTGTCGATTTCCACACGACTTTGCCCGGCAATTTTCAGGCCAAAAGCGATATTATCGTAGACATTCATGTGCGGATAAAGCGCATAGGACTGGAACACCATCGCGATCCCACGCTTGGCAGGCGGCACGTTTCTGACCGATTGCCCGGCAATTCGAATGTCGCCGGATGTGATGTTTTCAAGTCCGGCAATCATCTTGAGAAGGGTCGACTTGCCGCATCCGGAGGGGCCGACAAAAACGACGAACTCGCCGTCGCCGATGTCGAGATCGATGCCACGCACGATTTCGTGGCCGTCATAGGATTTGCGAAGGGTATTGAGGGAAATGGCGCTCATGGACGAGGCTCCGCTTACTTGACCGCCCCATGGGCGAGGCCCTGGACGAGGTATTTCTGAAGGAAGAGGGCGGCGAGATAGACCGGCAGGATGCCGGTCAGCGATGCTGCAGCCATCTGGCCGAAATTGACCAGCCGGTCGCCCTGGAAGAGCGACACGCCGACCGGCAGGGTGCGGGTCTGGTCGACGGTCGTGAAGACCGAGGCGAACAGGAACTCGTTGTAGGAGAGGATGACGATGATCACCGCCGTGGCGGCAAGTCCCGGCGCAATCATCGGCAGGATGACGGAGACCAGTGCGCGCAGCGGCCCCGCGCCGTCAAGCGCTGCGGCCTGTTCGATCTCGGCGGGCACACGCTTCATGAACGGTGTCAGCAGCCAGAAGGCTACGGGTACGTTGACCAGACCGTAGACGATGGCGAGACCCGCCTGGGTGTTCAGAAGGCCGCTCACCTTCAAAAGGTAGAAGAACGGAATGATCGCAACGACCGGCGGCGCCATGAAGCTCGACAAGGTCACGTCGGGCAGCCATTTGCCGCCGACACCCAGCCGGGTCACGCCGTAGATTGCCGGTATTGTGAGGATCAGCGTGATGGCGCCGGACAACAGGGCAACGACAATCGAGTTCGACAGGAAGCCTCCGAGGTCGGCGGCATTGAAGGCATCCGGCCAGTTGCTAAGTGTGATGGCATTCGGCAGGAAGTCGCCGCTCAGCACATCATCCTTTGTCTTGAACGACAGCGAAATCAGGAAGAAGACGGGGGTCGCGAAAAAGGCAACAAGGATCGCGACAAGGAGACCACGCAAAAGTCGGACGGCATTCACGGGTCATACCCCTCTGGCTTCGAGGCGCGCGTGGAGCCGCACGACAGGAATGGTTAGGAGTCCGATGAGTGTGGCGAAGATGAGGGTCTGTGCTGCCGCCTGTGCCACTTCGAACTGCTGCATTGCCAGCCTGTAGATCGAAAAGCCTGTTGTCGTAGTTGCAAAGCCCGGGCCGCCGTAGGTCAGCGTATAGACAAGATCGAAAAGCTTGAATGAAAAGATGAGCTTGATCAGATAGATCGACGAAAGCGGTGCGGCTATCAGCGGCAGCGTGACATACCGGAACCGTTGCAGCGGCGAGGTTCCATCCATCACCGCAGCGTCGTCCACGCCTTCCGGCAGGGATGCAAGTGCTGCAAAGGTCAGGATCGCGACGAAGGGCGTCCATTGCCAGAGGTCGGCAACGAAGATGGAGACCCATGCGAGCGTGGGGTCGCCGAGGAAAGAAAGTGGCTCTGCGAGAATGCCCCATTTCAGCAGGACGCCATTGAGAAGCCCGCCTGCAGGCGCGAGGATCAGCTTCCAGGCAACGCCGACCATGACCGGCGGTGTGATGAGCGGCAACAGAAGCAGGCTCACCAGAATGCGGTTTCTCTTCAAGAGATGCTGGAAGAGCAGGGCAACGCCAAGACCGGCTGCGAGTTGCACTCCGGACGAGGCAAAGGCATAGGCGACAGTCTTGGCAACGGATGTCAGAAACTGCGGATCTGTGAGCGCCAATCGGAAATTCTTGAGGCCTGCGAATGCCTTGAACGGTTTGCCAAGCGAGCTTTTGCTCAAGGCAAGCGCCAGCAGAAAGATGAGCGGATAAAGCGTTGTAATGATGAGCGAAACGGCGATCGGCGCTATCCACAGAAAGCGCAGTATGTTTTCAAATCGCGGGCGCGATGCCGCGTCGAGCGCGTCGTAGGCGTCAGCAGTCGAAAGGGCTTGCGGCATCGCCATCGTGAACTCCACGAAAAAGAAATTCCCCCTTCCCGAAGGAAGGGGGACGCTGAGCTTGGGAGGATCAGCTATTGGCGTCGATGATCTGGTTCCAGGATGCGTGTGCATCACGGATGGCCTGTTCGGCGCTCTTGGTCCCAGCCAGTGCAAGCGCGAGCTGGTCGGTAAGCGCATTTTCGAGCTTCGGAGCGTAGGCTGCTGTCGGCCAGGCAAGGCTGTTTTCAAGCGCGCCATCAGCCAGAAGCGGCTGAACGAGCGGCTGGAAGGCCTTGTACTTCGGCGAGTTAAGACCGGAGTTGCGGAAGGGATCGATGCCCGAGCCGGTCAGCGTCAGCAGCTTCTCGTGATAGGCAGGTGTCGTCGCGAACTTGATGAGTTCCCACGCCACATCCTTGTTCTTCGAACCCTTGGTGATGGCAAAACCGAAGCCGGCGTTGAAGGCAAGGCGTGGCGTCTTGTTCTTGCCACCGACCGGAATGCGGGTCACACCCCACTTGTCGACGATCTTCGAACCCTTCGGATCCTGCGCATAACCACCAAGGTCGGTCCAGAAGTCGATCTGCGCCGCCTTGCCGCCGAGGAATGCGGGCAGACCTTCTTCGAAGCGGGTTTCCAGCGGGGTCGGCAGTGCGTATGGCGCGACGTCAAGCAGGGATTGCAGTGCTGCGACTGCCTCTTCGCTGTCGAGCGCCGACGTTCCGTCCGCCTTGAGGAAGTTGCCGCCGAAACCGGTCAAGCGGTTGGCGAAGGTCGAGATGATGATGACGGGGATCTTTGCGCCCAGCACGGCCGCGCCATAGATGCCGTTCTTCGATTCAGCTTCCGTGATCGCCTTGGTGTTGTCGTTGAAGTCAGCCCAGGTGACCGGCGGCTTCAGGCCATGACGATCATAGATCTCTTTGTTGTAGAAGAGAACGTGGCTATCGCCGTCGTAGGGCAGGCCATAGCGGCGCCCCTTATGCTCCGTGTAGAGGTCATAGATAGTCTTGATGAAGTCGTCCGGCTGGATTTCAGCCTTGTCACGCTCGATGAGATCGGTGACATCCTCGATGATGCCATCTTCGGCAAGCTGGCCCTTGTAGGTGTAGAAATAGTCGATGACGTCGAATTCATTGGCTCCGGACTGCACATCGAGCGTCGCCTTGACGCCAACTTGATCGTACGGGACGGCGGTCACATTGATCTTCGCGCCGGTCAGCTTGCCGAAATCCTCGGCCAGTGCCTTGCCGGTGACGACATGTGGCTGGATAATCAGGAGGTTCAGGGTCTTGCCCGCAAACTTCTGGTCTGCTGCAGCAGCCGGCAGGGCGCCAAGCTTGCCTGCGATCGGCAGGGCTGCGCCAGCCGCAAGGGATTTCAGGACAGAACGTCTATTGAAGGAAAAATTGCTCATTATCGGGCTCCGGTTCGAAACTATAATCTATAAAAGCCATAGATATTATGCATTATAAAGGAACGTTCACGCCGGTGATCGGGCTTCGTTTGGAAATTCATTTCAAAAATCAGCCCTTGCCTCGCATGAACCTCGGAGAATTTGATTTTTTGCAGAAATGACCTCGAAGCGTTATGGTTCGCCGGAAGGTCGCAGGGAGCATTCGAAAATGCAGGAGCGCAACGCGACACGGCAGACGATCGGTATCGTAGGCGGGGGATTTACGGGTGGGGCGGTTGCCCTGCATCTGGCGCGCGCAATCGGCAAAAGGCACGGCGTCGAAATCGTCGTGTTCGAGCCAAGGGCGCTGCTCGGCGCCGGGCTTGCCTATGACACGACCGAAAGTGTGCACCGGATCAACGTGCCGGCCGGACGCATGAGCCTCTTCGCCAAGGAGCCGGACCATTTCATCAACTGGGTCACGGAGCGTGACGCGCTGCGTGACGACAGCGATGCGTTCGACAGGGGCGGCGTTCCCTATCCCCGGCGGCAACTCTTTGGCCAGTATGTCGCGGCGCATATCGAGCCATGGATCGGCAAGGGTGCTATCCGCCATGTCCGCTCGCGTGTTGTCGACGTTGTCCGCGACGCACGTGGCTGGACCGTGGTTGATGATGCGGGTGTGCGAACAGATGTTGACCTTCTCGTGCTGGCCGCAACCCATCCGTCACCCGGCCTGCCGCGGCCTTTGTTGGCTTTGAAGGGCGCGGCTGGCCTGATTTCCGACCCGACGCTACCGGATGCACTTTCGCGCGTTGAAAGCGATGACCGCGTCCTGATTGTCGGCAACGGACTGACTGCAGCCGATGTCATCGCCGCGCTCGCCAGACGCGGTCATCGGGGCAATATCCTATCGATTTCCCGTCGCGGTCTGCGATCCAAAGGCCATGCGCCGCAGGCGCACGACCCGTTTGGTGTCTTTTCGGATCCGCAACCGCGACACGCCTCCGAACTCCTGCATCGTGTTCGCCTGGCCGTGACAGAGGCTGAAGCCCAAGGCAAGACATGGCATTGTGTCCTCGACGCAGTGCGCGCCCAGGCGCAGGACCTTTGGAAAGGTCTCTCAACCGCAGAGCGACGGCGTATCGTGCGCCACATAAGGCCGTTCTGGGATGTTCATCGCTTCCGGATAGCGCCGCAGGTGGAGAACGCGGTTGAAACAGCGATTGCCGAAGGACGCCTTCAGGTTCTGGCGGCATCGGTGGTGGGCGCACGACAGGATGGAGAGGATCTCGTTGTCACGCTGAAACGCCGACGTTCGACTGGCATCGAGACATTCAGGTTCGACAAGGTTATTGTGACGACAGGCCCGGACCACGGCAGTGTTGTTGACTCGCAACCGTTCCTGAAATCCCTTGCAGACCAGCATGCCATCGAAGCGTGCCCAACGGGGCTGGGGATTCATTGCGACCTTCAGGGTCGTGCCATAACCGATAGTGGCCAAATCTCGCAAGACATCTTTGTGGCCGGACCGCTGGCGCGCGGAACCTTCGGTGAATTGATGGGCCTCCCACAGGTCAGCGAATATGCCGAGTTCATTGCCGAACGGGTGGCCGAACGCCTTGGTGCGGCTTTGATCAAGGTGTCTGCGGCGGTGTAATTTCTGCCAATGCGTTCGGAGCGGAGAAAAATTTTTCCGCTTAACGTCTATAAATATTATAGACATACTCAACAAAGTAGCATGTTCTATGAGACTGTGGCTGTCAGGATCAAAGGCCACAGGGAGTCCATGATGGCAAAACAAATTCGCTTCAACGCGTTTGATATGAACTGCGTCGGACACCAGTCGCCTGGCCTCTGGGCGCATCCTGAAGACCGCTCCTGGACCTACAAGGATCTTGATTACTGGCAGAACCTGGCGCGGACGCTGGAACGAGGCGTCTTTGACGGCATCTTCATCGCCGACGTGATTGGCTACTATGACGTCTACAAGGGCTCAAACTACCACGCAATCCAGCAGGCAGCGCAAATCCCGGTGAACGATCCGATCCAGCTGGCCGCCCCGATTGCGCTTGCCACGGAACATCTTGGGATCGGGATTACCGCGTCCACCTCGTTCGAGCATCCATATGTGTTCGCTCGTCGGCTGGCCACGGCCGACCACCACACCAAGGGACGCGTCGGCTGGAATATCGTCACGTCCTACCTTGAAAGTGGTGCAAAGAATGTCGGGCAGGGCGGTCTGCAGAAACACGACAACCGCTACGAGATCGCCCACGAATATCTCGAAGTGATCTACAAGCTGCTGGAAGGTTCCTGGGAAGAGGGCGCCGTTGTCCGCGACCGTGAAGGCCGCATCTTCACCAACCCGGAAAAGGTTCATGAAATCGGCCACAAGGGCAAGTTCTTTGATGTTCCGGGTTATGGCCTGACCGAACCTTCGCCCCAGCGCACGCCGGTTCTTTATCAGGCAGGTGCATCCGGACCGGGCAAGAACTTCGCAGCCGGTCACGCCGAATGCATCTTCGTCGCGGCACCCACAAAGTCGGTGCTCAAAGCGTACGTCACGGATATCCGCGAGCGCATTGCAAAGGCAGGGCGCGATCCGTCCAAGGTGTTCATCTACACGCTTCTGACCATCATCACGGACGAGACGGAAGAGAAGGCGCGTGCCAAGTTCGAGGAATACCGTCAGTTCGTTTCCTATGATGGCGCGCTGGTCTTCATGTCCGGCTGGAGCGGTATCGATTTCGGGCAATACAAACCCGAAGACAAGGTCGAGCGGATCGAGACGAATGCCATCCACTCCTTCGTCGAGCACATCGCCGGTGGCGACAAGACTTGGACGATCGAAGAGCTGGCGAAATTCGGCGGCATAGGTGGTCTGGGGCCTGTTCTGGTCGGTTCGCCTACGCAGGTCGCCGACACGCTGCAGGAATGGGTCGAGGACACGGGCGTTGACGGCTTCAATCTCGCCTATGCAGTGACACCCGGCACCTTCGAGGATGTCGTGAACTTCATCGTTCCCGAACTGCAGCGCCGTGGCGCGTACCCAACTGAATACAAGCCCGGAACGCTGCGCGAGAAGCTATTCGGCGACGGCCCCTATCTCCCGGCCAACCACCCCGCCGACGACTATCGCGATATCGAGGCGGTCAAGAGCCGCGAAATTCTGCGCCCGACCGGCAGCTGACCAACCCCAATTTCCGGAAATCAAACGAGGACGATGCCATGACATCCCATGCAAAGACTGAGATCGACTATAACGAACATCCGCGCGTTAATTCTTCTGATCCAGTGCCGCCGCGCCCGCGTCCGCAGAAGCCTGCCCATGTGATCACCAGCGATCAGGAGGCGATTGATATCGCTCACCGTCTGGCTGAAAAGTTCAAGGACGGGGCAGCACTGCGCGACCGCGAAGGTCTTCTGCCGCTTGCCGAACTGGACGAATATTCCCAGAGTGGCATCTGGAGCATCAACGTGCCCAAGGCCTATGGCGGTCCGGAAGTGTCCTACGCAACGCTGGCCAAGGTCATTGCCATCATTGCATCCGCCGATCCTGCCATCGCCCAGATTACCCAGAACCACTGGGCCATCGTTGCGACCGTTGATCTGGACGGCACCGAGGCGCAAAAGCAGCTCTTCTTCCATTGGGCGCTGAGCGGTATCCGCTACGGTAATGCCTTTTCCGAACTGAAGAGCAAGACGGTCGCTGCATTCGAAACGAAGGCACGCTTTGAAGGCGATGACGTCATTGTCAACGGCGAGAAGTTCTACTCGACCGGCGCGCTGCTTGCCCATGTCGTTCCGATTGTTGCCGTTGATGAGACTGGCCAGGGTTATCTCGTGTTCGCGGACCGCGAGGCTCCCGGTCTTACCGTGACCAACAACTGGTCGAGCTTCGGGCAGCGCACGACCGCATCGGGCTCGGTGAAGATCGAAGACGTCCGCGTGCCGAAGGTCCGCGCACTCAAGGTCACGTCCTTTGATCATCCGACCGTTGGTGGCCCGGTGTCGCAGATCATCCAGTCCGCCATCGACGCCGGGATTGCCCGCGGCGCGATCGAGGAAACGATCCGCTTCATCAAGAACCACAGCCGTCCTTGGATCGACAGTGGCAAGGAAACGGCGGGCGAAGACCTGTTTACGATCGCGGCCATCGGCGACCTCAAGATCAAGCTGCACGCGGCCGAAGCGCTTCTGGAAATTGCAGGCAAGGCCATCGATGCGGCTCGAGCGAATTCGACGCTGGAGCTTGTCTCCGAAGCCACCATAAAGACCGCCGAATCCAAGGTGCTGACAACCGAAGCGGCGATTCTCGCGACCAACAAGCTTTTCGAGCTTTCGGGCACCCGCTCGACGCTTGCCGAGCACAATCTCGATCGTCATTGGCGCAATGCACGCGTTCACACGCTGCATGATCCGGTGCGCTGGAAGTTCTACCACGTGGGCAACTATTACCTAAACGGCGAGCATCCGCCGCGTCACGCATGGAACTGAGGCGGAAACGATGAGCAGCGAAGATCGCAGGTTGCACAGGCAGGCAGCGCTCGTCAGCGGGCGTCCTGCACCTCATGTTGCGCCGCGCCGGGCTCCGGCCCGGCGTATTGCGGATGATGCGGAAGCGCTTCAGGTCGCCCGCGAGTTGGCGGCCGTCTTTCGGCAAGGTGCGGTCGAGCGTGACCGCGAGCGGCGCTTGCCGCTTGCGGAAATCGAACAGTATTCACAGGTAGGTCTTTGGGCCATTACCGTACCGAAGGAATATGGCGGCGCGGGGGTCTCGGCGGCGACACTGGCCGAGGTGACGGCCATCATTTCGGCGGCGGATTCGTCCATCGGGCAGATTCCCCAAAACCATTTCTACATGGTCGAGGCCCTCAGACTTGCGGGTTCCGAAGAGCAGAAGCGGCATTATTTCGCCCGCATTCTCGATGGGGACCGGCTTGGCAATGCCTTTACCGAAATCGGGACGAAAACACCCGTCGATTACAAGACGCGTTTCGTCGAGACCGATGGAAAACTCCTTCTGAACGGGCAGAAGTTCTATGCCACCGGCTCGCTCTTCGCGCACATCATTGTCGCGGTGGCAAAGGACGCTGCCGATCGCATTCACATCGTTTTCATCGACCGATCAACACCCGGCCTGCAACTGATCGATGACTGGTCTTCCTTTGGCCAGCGCTCGACCGGTAGTGGCACAGTGACCTTCGATGATGTGGAGATTACGCCCTTCCAGATCGTCGATCACGATGTGGTCTTCGAGAGCCCGTCTCCGATGGGGCCTTTGGCACAGATCATCCACTCCGCCGTTCAGGTCGGTCTGGCTCGCGGCGCGCTGGATGAAACAGTGTCCTACGTCCGGGCACATGCGCGGCCTTTCTTCGAACTTGCCATCGAGCATGGCTACGAGGATCCGCACACCATTCACGCGCTCGGGGATGTGGCCATTCGTGTCCATGCGGCCGAAGCCCTGTTGAAGCGGGCAGGCTACATTCTGGACGAGGCAACCGCCAATCCCACGGCCGAGACTGTCGCAAGGGCCTCCGTGGCCGTTGCCGAGGTGAAAGCCTACGGAACGGAGGCGGCGCAGCTTGCTTCCAACAAGCTCATCGAGCTTGGCGGTGCGCGCTCCACGCTCGAAAGCTACGGTCTCGATCGCTTCTGGCGCAACGCCCGTACGCATTCACTGCACGATCCGGTGCGCTGGAAATACCATCACATCGGCAACTACTATCTGAATGGCGCGCTTCCTCCACGCCATGGTGCAATCTAGGAAATTTCAATGACTTACATCCCCGATTCCGGGCGCTACGATCATGCCATCTTCAGGCGAACGGGAAAGAGCGGCCTTAAGCTGCCTGCGCTTTCGCTGGGCATCTGGCACAATTTCGGCGACACGACGCCGCTTGAAACCCAGCGCTCGATCGTCTTCAAGGCCTTCGATCTCGGCATCACCCATTTCGATGCTGCCAACAATTACGGGCCACCGCCCGGCAGCGCCGAGATCAATTTCGGCCGCATCCTGAAACAGGACCTTGCCGGACACCGCGACGAGTTGATCATTTCCACCAAGGCCGGCTGGGATATGTGGCCTGGCCCCTACGGCCGGGGCGGCGGGTCGCGCAAGGCGCTGCTTTCAAGCCTCGATCAGAGCTTGGCTCGACTGGGTGTCGACTATGTCGATATCTTCTATTCGCACCGGTTCGACGCGGAGACGCCGCTGGAGGAGACGGCCGATGCACTGGCGACAGCCGTTCGTCAGGGTAAGGCGCTTTATGTCGGGATTTCCTCATACTCCGGCATCAAGACACGCGAGATTGCGAAGCACCTCGAGGCGCGTCAGGTCCCGCTTCTCATCAACCAGCCGGCCTACAATCTCTTCAACCGTTGGGTCGAGAAGGACCTTCTGGCCGCAAGCGATGACGTCGGCGCAGGCGTGATTGCCTTCACGCCGCTGGCGCAGGGGCTCTTGACCAACAAGTACCTGAACGGCGTGCCGGCCGACGCGCGTGTCAATCGCCCCGGCGGTGACTTCCTGCGTCCCGAGCACCTGAAGGAAGAAAACATCCAACGGGCGAGGGAACTCGCCCGGATTGCAGAACGCCGGGGTCAATCCCTCGCGCAATTGGCAATCGCCTGGGTTCTGCGTGATCCCCGGGTCACGTCCGCACTGATCGGCGCAAGTTCGGCGCGTCAGGTCGAGGAGAATGTCCAGGCGCTGCGCAATCTCGCATTCACCCCGGAGGAACTGGCCGAGATCGACCTCTATGCGGTCGAAGGCGGGATCAACCTCTGGGAAAAGCCATCACACGACGAGGCGGTCTGACCACCCCTCCAAACTTGCCTCGATGCAGGGAGAAACACCATGACCAAGACCGACAAGCCTCTCGACTTCCTCTGGTTTATTCCGAGTTCGGGCGATGGATCCTATCTCGGCTCGGATGACCTCGTCCGTCCGGCGGACCCGGCCTATCTGCGCGAAATTGCCGTCGCCTCTGACCGGCTCGGCTATTCGGGGGTTCTGATCCCGGTTGGCGCGGCATGTGAAGAGTCCTTCGTGCTGGCCGCAAATCTTGCCGCAGTGACGGAAAAGCTGAAATTTCTGGTGGCGATCCGGCCGGGTACGGCGACGCCCGCATATTATGCGCGTCTGGCGTCCACGCTGGATCGCGTTTCGAACGGCCGCCTTCTGCTCAATATCGTGGTGGGCGGTAGCGCCGAGGAACTCGCGGGCGACGGCATTTTCCTCCCGCATGACGAGCGCTATGACCATGCGGCCGAATTCTTCAAGGTCTTCAACGACCTGATCGAGACGGGCCATGCTGATCTAGACGGCAAGTATATCAAGGCGCGCAATGCCAAGCTCGTGCTGCCGCCCGTTCAGGCGCCGAAGCCGCCGATCTATTTCGGGGGCTCTTCGGATGCCGCGATCGACTTCTCTGTCGGTCTGGTTGACAAGTATCTGACCTGGGGTGAGCCACCGGCGCAGGTTGCCGAGAAAATTGCCGCTGTCCGCAAGGCCGCTGCGAAGGCTGGCCGCGATGTGACGTTCGGCATCCGCCTCCACTTCATCGTGCGCGAAACGGATGAGGAAGCCTGGGCCGCGGCTGACAAGCTGATCTCCAAGCTGGATGACGAGACGATTGCAGCGGCACAGCACGTGCTGACGAAGAACTCCGATTCGGTCGGTCAGGCTCGCATGGTCGCGCTGCATGGCGGCCGTCGCGACAAGCTGGAAGTCTCCCCCAATCTCTGGGCTGGCATCGGGCTCGTTCGCTCCGGCGCCGGGACAGCGCTCGTCGGCTCGCCGAAGACGATTGCCGCGCGTCTCAAGGAATATCAGGACCTCGGCATCGATACCGTGATTGCATCCGGCTATCCGCATCTGGAGGAAGCCTACCGTGTGTCCGAACTTCTCTTCCCGGAAATCGGTCTGGGCCAGCCGAACAAGCGGTTGAGAAGCTCGTTCGGCGATGCGCAGGTCTTCGGCGGTGGCGGCCATGGCGGCAACGTGAAGGCAAAGATTTCGGCGGCGTCCTGACATCCACCTGAAAATTTGATCACCAACGCATATTGAGGCGGCGTATGACATTGGAAATCCTCCGGGTTTTCCCTGTCATACGCCGCATTTTCATGCCGGTTCGCAACCATCTCTATTTTGCGCAAACACGATCGGTTGACGCGGCAACCAAAGCTGCTAAAAGCGCTTCCGGCGGCTATGTCGCCAAACCCTGCACCGTGTTGCCACGACCGGTCAGCGGCGGAGTGGGATCAAGATCTGCTTCGCAAAGGCAAGGATGGGTGTCCGAGTGGTTTAAGGAACCGGTCTTGAAAACCGGCGTGCGGGAAACCGTACCGTGGGTTCGAATCCCACCCCATCCGCCAACTACCTTGCCAAACCCTCCCGAATGTTCCCAGATTTGTCGATAAAATCACAATAAATCAATACATTAGCTGGTTTGACCAAAGTTTTCTTCCGAGTTTTTCCGCAATTTGCCGCCGCATACCCGTGTTGATTGGGGGTATTTTTGGGGGTATGTTTCTGGAAATTGGGGGTATCCAGAATGCTTACGGACAAGGAAATCAAATCCACTGCAGCCGGTGAAAAGCCCTTCAAGCTTTCCGATTCAGGCGGACTATATCTCTATGTCACGCCAGCGGGCGGCAGGACGTGGAGGCTCAAATACCGCCATGGCGGCGTTGAAAAGACACTAAAAATCGGCTCATATCCAACTGTAACGCTTGCTGAAGCCCGCAGGCAACGCGAAGACGCCAAGGCATTATTGGCGCAGGGCCGCGATCCTAGCGCCTACAAGAAGGCCGCAAAGGCCAAACTTGAAAACCCGGACAACGGATTTGAAGCGGTGGCGCGTCGTTGGCACGAAATGAATAAATCCACTTGGGTCGAGCGACACGCCGGAGACGTTATCGGAAGCCTTGAAACTGAAATCTTCCCCTCACTCGGGAAGCTTCCCATTCACGAAATCAGCGTGCCGGATGTGCTGGCGGCTCTGCGCAAGATTGAGGCGCGAGGCGCAAAAGAAACGGCCCGCCGCGTAAGACAACGCATGTCCGCCGTCTTCGTCTTCGGTATCGGTGAAGGCATCTGCAAAGACAACCCCGCAGCGATTGTGCAAGACGCCATGGCTCCGCTCAAAAAGGGACGCCAGCCCGCCATCACCGACTTGGACGGCCTTCGGAAGATGCTTGCCGCCGTTGATGAAACTCCGGCCCATCCAGTGACTAAGCTCGCCATTCGCATTCTTGCTTTGACAGCAGTCCGCCCCGGCACGCTAGCGGCGACGCCTTGGGCAGAGTGGGACGAAACAGCAATCGTGAGCGGATTGTGGAATGTCCCGCCTGAGCGCCTCAAGATGAAACTGGCACACAAGGACGATGAAGCCCGCGCCCTAATTGTACCGCTCTCAACACAAACGATAGAGGCAATCGAAGCCTTGAGAGTATGCAGCGGCAGGGGGCCGCTCGCGTTTCCGAACGCGCGCTTTTCGCATAAGCCGATGTCCGAGAACGCAATGGGCTATTTGCTTAACCGAGCGGGATACCATGGCCACCATGTCCCGCATGGTTTCCGAGCTTCTTTCTCCTCCATCATGAATGAACGCCATCCCTCAGATAGAGCGATCATCGATTTGATGCTGGCCCACGTTTCCAAGGATAAAGTTGAAGGTGCTTATAACCGCGCCTTGCATCTGGCCCGCCGTAAGGAACTTGCTCAAGAGTGGGCGGACACGATCATGGAGGGCGCACCGCCTGCAGCGTCATTGCTTGACGGCCCGCGCCGCTGAACCTCCCGGCTAACCGCTTGGGGGCATCTTCAATTTTGGGGATGAAGATTGGCCAGCCGGGAGGGATTCGCCCGTAGGCGAATTGGGTTATGCAGTCTCGGCAGGAACGTGCCGCTCCAAACGCCGAACGAGATCAAGGATAACCTCATCGGCGGTTTTCGGAAACCAGCTAAATCCAATTTCAGACATTGCATCGGAAACGACTTCTCCGAATTCCGAAGGGTCGATTTCTTCATGCAGGCGCTCATAGCGGTCGGCGGCTTCCGTCTCCATTATCTTGTCGTCGGCAAGCTCGCGAAGCAGCTTCACTGCGGTCAGGTTGCGGGCATCGTTGGCAAAGCGTTCCGCTTTACGTTCGCGCCAGCTTTCGGTGCGCTTCAGTTGAAATGAAAGTACGTTCGTCATCATGTTTCTCCTTCTCTCTGTTGTGAATTGGTGGCCCGCCCGCGATTCGAACGCGGAACCTGCGGTGTAGAAATCCGTCGCTCTAATCCTTTGAGCTAGCAGGCCGGTTCGATCAGGCGATTGCCGTCGCGAACTCGCGCGCGTCCTCGTCGGACAGTGCGCCTTCATCGTCTAGGGAGCGGATGTAAGCGGCCTTAGCTCGAATGTCGGCAAGGCTTGCCGTGCGGCAGTCGATGAGGTCAGCCATGGCCTCCCTTTCGTCGTCCTCGGCCTTGCCGTCTTCAATGTCCCGGTCAAGCTCCTCCCGCCAAGCTGCTCGCGCCTGCCGATGCCGTTCGATGGCATCAAGAACACGCGGCGAGGGGCCTTCCGGTGCAGCCGGTGCTGGCGGCTGGTAATCGGGACGATGACCCGCAAAATATTGCAGGTTCAAGGCTTCGCGTTCCATGCCGGTCGATTGCTCCAGGTATGCCAGCACGTTCTCAGCGAACCGCGCTATGCGCTGGAAGGCTTTGCCAGCCTCGACTTCCGCGCCGCAGGCGATCCACGCAGCATCAATGCAATCAATGTCGCCAGCCAGCGCCGCCGCTTGAAACAGCGCGCCCTCACGGCTTCCTGCCGCATGCCACTGGACTTCATCGACCAAGCTTTCAAGCCGGGTCTGCAGGCGGTTGTGTTCGGCATTTTCGCGCGCCTTATCGGCGGCATAAATGGCGTCGATTGTTTTCTTTGCCTGGGCTGCAAGTTGTTTTGCTACGTGTTTGGTGCTCATTTTCGGCCCCTTTGGTTGAAGACACACAAAGGATTTGCTGAAAATGAAATATAGTCAATAGAAAAAATGCAGTAATATCAATTTACTACTTTAACAAAATTTGTAGACGTGGTTAGAATTTAAGTAATTCTAAAATAATACATAAATTTCAAAATGTACTACGTTACCATTGTTGTCATCACGGTATCGTAATTGTTCACCTTCGCGGCTCCATCCACGTCGGCTCACGCCCCATGGCGCGGATAGCAGCGATAATGGAGTCCTGAAAGGCGACCATGGAACGGTACTCTTCGCTCTGCGGCGCGACCATCCGCATGCAATCGACTACGGTCCCATTGAGCTTCTCAAGCAACAGGATCAGGTCGGCGCGCTGCGGTTCTGGGAGTGATTTCAAGCGAGGGCGTCTTGTCATGAATGGAACATAACAAGAACAGTCCGAATATCAATTGCAGAACTACAATTTTATCGAACTATTGGGTCGAGAACAGAGCCTGAATCGGTTCCAAACATTCTCGCATGTAAGCTGGTTGCTTCACGCTCTGTTAGGCTCGAAATGCAATCAGCTGCATATCGCGGCAAGTGATTTCGGTTGATTTCCCAAATATATTTTAGACGTGTAGGCAAATATCCTGGTACCGCTGATTTGGATTCGTTGCACAAGGCCTCGAATATATCGGTTATTATTCTTTTTTGTCCTCGCTGCTGCGCAAGTAGCGCCGGGTTAGAGATAATGTAGTGCTTTGTAATCTCTTTGAGCAGCCTTACTTCTGCCTGTATGTCAAGCGGAACCTTTAGTCCGCTTCCAGCCATTTCAAGTGAAGTTGACTTGATGTATCGTCCTATCAATTCGGAGGTGAATTGTCGTAATGATACGCGTTGTTCACGTGTACCTTCGTATGGCATTAGCAAGTCAGGCGGAAATATCTTGATGAGGTTGAATATTCTAACATAGGCCTCTTCCACAAGCCCATCGACGTTTGTCGGTGGATTGTGCCAGCGCCGCACGGCGGACGCTTTTACTGCCTTGCCTTCGTCTTCCATTATGACGCGCCACGGTATCACATTGCATCGATGGAAGTCTTCTAGGTCATGTACTGAATATGCGATATCATCAGCCCAATCCATCAGTGCGGCTTCCGTGGTTTGAAGCGCGCTATTGTGAAATTCCCGCGCAAACTCGAACGCCTCCGCGTCTATCTTATATGCGCTCCATTTCTTACTTCTGCTGGGGTGGCTTGTATCTCGATGCCAAGGATATTTTAGGCATGCAGCCAAGACAGCGCGCGTGAGGTTCATGCCGCCAACCTCAGTGAACCTCACGCTTAGTTTCGTGACAATTCTAAAAGTTTGGGCATTTCCTTCAAACCCGTCTGCGTCGCCACTTTTTTCGACGAGTTCGTTTAGTATGTGCTCTCCAGCATGCCCAAACGGAGGATGACCTAGGTCGTGCGCGAGGCATGCCGCCTCAACCGCTTCTACATCCACTCCGAACAGATCGCATTCTTCAGTGTATTCTTTTCTACACAGCTCAGCTAAGCGGCGTCCAATCTGTGCAACTTTGTACGTGTGTTGCTGCCGCGTATGGAAAATGTCCGCTTCACCTGCGCGGACAATTTGTGTGACACCGGCCAGCCGATGAAATGATGAGGAGTACTGAATACGATCACGGTCGATAGCAAACTGATCGCGTTGATCACTTGGCTTGCTTATATCATGAAAGCGCTTTTCGCGGTCTACGCTCGACCATACTCGATCCAATGAGATGCTCTTTATGCTGCAATTACATGTTCTGCAATCACTATACGCATTTTTGAATCAAGTTCAATCAGGCCGCGCTCAAAACCAAGTTGCACGGCGCGTCTAGCCTCAACCTTATCATGGCCTTCTTCCGACATCGCTTTGATTAGGTCTTCTGCTGCAATTGGCTGCTTCGTTTCGAGCATTTTCATTAACGCGGCGAACACAATGCTTGTTACCGACATCATTGCCCCCTTTTTCTCATTCTTTGATAGCTTGCGAGATCATCATTAACGATTGCTTAATCTGAGCTTGCATCTTTAGCTAGAAGCTGTCGAGCATGCAACGGACGAAGGCCAATTAAATTCCATCGGCCGTCTTCGTCCTTCAACGTTTATGTTCATAGCACGCGTTGTTCTACACTACACGTTACGATTCTTTAATAGCGTCATCGATCCTTCAATCGTAGTTAACGGGCTTGAATTCACTTCTTATCTGGTGGCGCGGTTTGAGCGCTCCCTTAGCAGGGGAGCGCCCTCTATTTTACCGCTTCGCCAAACCCCCACCCAATCCGAATTGCGAAGTCATGGCGCGGCGTGAGTTACTGCCAGGCGTGGCGATTTTCTTGGCAACGGCTTCGTCAATCATCACATCCAACTGCACGCCATCTCTGCCCTTTCGGGCTAGCACCAATGCGCTAGCCCTTCTGATTGCTATACCGTGCCTGCAACGCACCAACGCCGCCACGACGCTGACTTTCGTTGTACGTAGAAAGGCCCTGCTGCACGCCCTGCTGAACAAGCGCCCTAACGTGATCATCGCCATTCGCGCCGTCAATATGGACGTGGACAACGCGGCTCTGATCCGTACCGCCAGACGATGACTTGCCGGTGTTCGCTGTGGCCGTTCTGTGGTTTGGAACGACTTGCGAGCCACGCGGCAGGTTGACAAGTTCGGGGCCGCGCTCACCAACAATGGCCATGCCGCCAGGCGCGTAGTCTGTGCCGTCTGCGTAGCCGTTGAGCAGGAAGCTTCCGAGCGTTGTATTCGCGCGCCACAGCGACGACGTGGGCGATATACCGCCAACCAGCTTGCCGAATCCGCCAAGCAGATTGTCGAAGAGGCTTCCGCCTGTGCCAGCGCCGCCATTCTTGAGAATGTTAGAAATCTGGCCGCTGAAGGAATTCAAGCCATTGCCGAGCGACCCTAGTCCGGTCGCGGCAGCATTAAGACCGTTGCCGAGCGATCCAACGCTGCCCGTCGCCTTGCTGACTGCATCATTGAACTTAGCAACATACTGGCTTCCCGTTGTGCCGAGCATGTCAGCAGCGTTGCCGCCACTGCCCACAGAACCCGGCCCACCGAACCACGCTTGCGCGGCATTGCTCGCGCCGTACTTGCTGACGTATCCGCCAAACTGGTTGTTAAATACAGCGTCCTGAGCAGACTGCGACCCTAGAAACTGGCTTGGCGTCATGCTGTAGCCAAGTGCAGATTTAGTCCAAGACGGGATGTTTGCACCCATCACCTGATATGCGCCGTAGGCTCTATCTCCGCTGGCAGTAATAGGCCCAAGTGCGCTATAGTTGCCTCCAGATTCAATCGACTTGATAGCCTGCTGGTAAATCGACATGCTGTCTGTCGCGCTAGCCAAAGACGCGCTCGTTACGTCGCCTTTTTGGTAGCCCTTGAGCAAGCCACCTGTGACGCCGTTGTCGTTCGCAGCGCCCCCCGTGAGGGCTTTTCCTAGCAACCCTCCAAGTCCGTTGGCGCTACCAGAATCGCCCCCCATAAGCGCCTTGGTCAGGATAGTGCCGAGCATATCGCCAAGCTTATCCCAAAGGCGATTAGCTTGGTTCAGGAGCGCGCTTTCGATGGATGTCCCAAGGGACTTGCCGATATTCCCGCCGTTCTTCGCAAGCTCTTGGCCAAACGTGGTCACAAAACTTTGAACATCTGCCTTGAACTGTTGCGCGCGAAGGAGATCGCGGATTTGCCCAGCTTCCTGCGACTGAAGATTGTCCGGCTGGCCGTATTGTTTTAGCTGAGCGGCAATCTGGTTCTCTTCCGGGCTGCGATAAAGCGAAGTGTAGCTGTCGCTAATATTCTGCTGCAGGTTTCGCTTATTATAAGCATCAGTCAGCTTACCGAGTTCGGCGGCCTTCTGCTTGATCAAGTCGATTTCAGCCTGATCAACAGTCGTGCCGTTCTTGGCGGCTTCCAACCGCAATTGGCTGGTTAGCTCGTATTCCTTGCGGAGCGCGGCAATCTGGCCACCAGTCTTGCCGATGGTCGTGATTTCGAACTGCGCATCTTGAACCGTCTTTTCAAGGTCAAGGCGGCGCATTCTTTGAGCTTCGCTTAGCTCGTGCTCTGCCTGCGTAAGCGCCTGCGTACCGGCAAGCTCGATGCGTAGCTTACGCTGCTCTGGAGACTCGCTATCGTTGTACTGCGCAGCCGCCGCCTGACGTGCCGCAGCGGCCTTCTCTTCAGGCGTCGTGGCATTCATCGCCGCAATGCTGGCGTCGTACTGCTGGCGCATGCGCTGCAACGTGACGGCCTGCTGTGACTGATAGATGCTCGCTGCGTTCTTGTCCGCCTGATTTGTCGTACCTTGCGACAAAAGCATGCCGTTCGGCCCACGGTCATTGAAGAGCGCGTCTTGCGCGATCTTCGCAGCCTTCATGGCGCGCGTTAGCTGGTCTATATCACCAACCGCACCAACGATCTTGTCAGCGAACGACTGCACGGACGGATTTGCGTCTGCAATGGACTTCACAGACGCATAGAAGGCATCCATGCCATCCTTGCCGTCCTTGATGTCGTGCTGAAGCTGCCGGAGCGTTTCTTCAAACGGTTTGTAATCGCTGGAGGCAAAGAACGTTTCGCCGCCGACCGTTCTCTGGTTGCGCTGTACGCCGAACTGATCGAGAAACCCGTTCTGAGACGTGCGCAACTGAGCGCTCAACTGCGTCGTGCTTGCGCGGCTCTGCAGGTCCACAAGGCTGCGGCTGATAGATGTGAAGGCTTCCAAATTCTTGGCAGCGCCGCCGTATGCAGCACCTAGCGCCTTGATGGATTCCTCATGCTGTTTGAGGATATCGGAAGTGGTTTTTGCTTCTTCAGAAGACCTTGAAAAATAACCGATTGCAGCCGCCGTAACGCCAGTGAGCGCGACAGTCACAAGCGATATGGGGCTGAGCAGTTCAGCAAAGCCGGATGCAAGGGCCTTCGCCCCGCCGCTAATGGAATTGACGCCGCCCATCTGGAATGCCCCGGCGAGCTGCGAGCCTTGCTGCAGAGCGATGGTCGCGGGATTCATGCCCATCGCAGACGTGACTGCGATGTCCTGAAACTGGCTGGCGATGTTGGTGGAAAGAAAGCGGTTCGTGGTGTTGGCTGGCGTTAGTTTCTGTTGCGCTTCAAAGCGAGTATTCGCCTGCTCCACAGCCTTCGCAAGTGCTGTTTGCCCCTTTTGGGCGATGCCAGCCGCATCGGCAACCATGTTGTAACGACGGTACAGCCCGTCGAGAATTTGGCCCGCCTGCTCGCCGGACACGTTATTCGTGTCGAGTGCCCTACCGAGTGTGCGCAGCGCATTGTTGAAGCGCTCCGCATCACCATAGCCGGTCACGTACAAGCGGCTGAGCCTAGTCACGCCATCACCTGCGCGACTGATCTTGTTTTCAATATCAGTGGCTGCGACGACAACGCCTTGCATGGCGCTTTCCATAGCTTTCGCGCCTGATACAACCTGATCAGAACCGGACTTAAAGCCCGTGCCATCAACATCTGCCTGGAAAATTAGCCTACGTAGTTCAACTACCATTTGTCGCCTCAGTGGATCGTGCCGACTTCGGCGGCAGGCGAAAATGCGTTCGGCCATGTTTCGGCCAGCGGCGCGTAGGTCGGGGCTTCGGCTAAGGGAGGAATGCCGCGCGCATCAGACGTTACTGAAACGGCAAGTCCAAGCTGCGTGCCGGCTGTGTTGTTGTCACCAGCAATTGCCGCCGCAACAACATTCTCCAGAGTTTTCGCAAGCGCTTCGAGTAACCCGCGCAGCATGTTTGCGTAGGCGTAGAGTGACGTGCTGTGCTCAACAGCTTTCACAAGCGCATGATCAGCGTCCGCAAGCGCTGTCGCCAGGTCAAGCGCATGCGCGGCAATTTCGGTCGGGAGCATGCGCGCGTGCGCGTCCGACAGAGCGGCCCGTGCCGGTTCGGTGTGTGGGGTCATTGATAAGTCCTTGAAAAGGCCAGCGTGTCGGCGCTGTCGAGCCGCTGTCGGGGCGCGGCGGGAGGGTTATTTCTTGACGGTTTTGACCGCTTTGGCGTCCCGCCTGCGGAATTTCTTCCGAAGCTCCGAGTCTTTGGGGTTCGCTGGCTTTGATGCCTGGAATACGTACTTGATCGCCATGATCAGACTCCCATCTTCAGCTTCATAATTTCGATTTCACGCATGAGCTTCGCCCGAGTTATTTCTTCTCGAATACCGGCCCGAATACGATCCGCCGACATCTTTGCCGCTCCCTGCTGGTTCAGGCCGGTGCGCAAAACCACGGCAGCAGGATTGCATGGCGTCGGAGTCAAACTGATTTCCATCAGGTCTGACTTGACGTAGCGCTGCGGGCCACGAACCGCGTTTCCCTTGTCCATTGGTGAAGTCTCGACCGGCATGAAGCCGATGCTGACCGCCCCGATGAGGCCTTCCAAAACGGCGGCAAAAATGGCGTCGGAGAATGGAAGTTTGCCAGGATCGGGGAACTTGAACGCCGCCTCCAGGTTGCCATTGACTAGACCGATATCGATGCATCTGGCTACCGGCTGCTGGGCGCTGTGATTAAGCAAGACAGGCGAACTGGCACGCCGGAAGTTCGCAAGATTGATGCCGCTTTGGACAACAACCTCGCCGCTGCGGTCTACGTCAGCCGTAGAGGCTCGGACATAGATTACACGGTTCGAAACGTCCTTGTACGCATTGATCGTTGCCATGGGTGGCATCGCTGCCGGGGAGTCGAAAAATTTGCGGATAATAGTCATGTTTCATATGCATCCGGAGTAATGAAGTACAAGTCTTTGCCGTCGTCTGACGTGCCGCCAATCCAAGGCTTGTTGATGCCAGTTGCTGGATCAACTTTTGTGTAAATTCGCTGGCCAGGTGTCAGAACGTAATCGATTGCCGCGCCAAGTCGCCACAGCGCAATTGCTTCTGGGACTGGTAGTGGAACGACGCTCCAAGCCGGAATAACAGATAGGGTCGCACCGCTTGTGCCGGGAAGTCGCTGCGGCCAGCCAGGCGGAAACTCTAAGCGATAATCGTTCAAAAGCGTCACGGTAACCGGATCGGGGTAGCCGCCCATGATTCCAGCGTGGAGGCTAACTTCAACGGGAATGCCGTTGCCGACCGTGCCGACCCGCAAAAGCGGGCCGATTTCGGGGTCAAACTCGAAAGTTTTCATACCGTCACCAAATGACCGCTGTACTCGCACGCACCGGATTCAACAGCCTTCTTGGCAACTTCCCACGGCAGGTCGATTTCGTCGCCAACGTCGAGCGGGAACCCGTTTGCCGTTTCGTAGCCCTGACGGATTGCCGTCACGCGGGTGAAACCCTCTTCTGGAATCTCAGGCAGGATGCGCTTCCGCTTCGGAGGTTTCGGCTGTGCCTTTGGTACTGGCTTTACCTCTGCCTTCGGCTTTACGTAGGGCACCGAGTGCGGCGGCGGGGATAGGTGGCCGAACTGCCCCTCAATAAACGCATGCCAAGTTGCAGGGCCACCATTGAGGAGGGTGCCGCCGAAGGTGATGCCGGACAGGCCGCTATGTTCGCCAAGTGCGGCGCGAAGTTCGTTGTCTAGGTCCTGGGCCTGCTTGTTCAGCGCCTCAGCAACGCGCAAAGCGGCGGCAAGCTTCCCGGCTAGCTCGACCTGCCGCGCCTTGAAGCCATCGCGCGCAACACGGCGGGCTTCGGACTGTGCCTCTTGCAGGCGCTTTTCCACTTCAGGACGGGCCAGCTTTACGCGCTCAAGGACGCGCTCCGCAGTCAGTTTGGCGGCGTCGAGGCCGTCGAGCGCCACGTCATCGTCGTTGCGCAACGCCTCCAAGCGCTTCACGTCAAGACCGGCGAGGGTGGCGCGTGCATCTGCGGCATCCGCATCAAGGCGCGACAAGATCGCCTCAATTTCGCGCGTTTCATCGGGCGCAGTAGGCTTTGCCAACCGCGTGAAGATATCTCTGATTTTCAAGGTTTGTTCTTTCTGTAGTGCCTGCTAGCAGCACGCTCTCGCGCGTGCGCGCACGCGCGTTGCGCGCGCGGGAGGCAAAAATCTGTGTTAACGATTACGTTGAACCCCGCGTTGGTCCATGCCCCAAGTGGGTCAAAAACCGGAAAACCCGGCATGGGGGGTCAACATTTGATCTGTGGATTTGCGCGTTTTTGACCCGAGCGGATGCGCCTAGAAGGTGGCCCAAAACGCATATAGCCACCATGTGGTGGGGAGCGTCACGCCGCCCTAGCGTCGGTGGCAATGGCCTTCCGCTTCCGGCGCGGCCTAGCCGGCGCTGGGTTATCGCCCTGCAAACTGCGCACGATGTGCGCCCAAATCTTTCCTGCCTGCAAGAACGCACAGGCGATTGGCAACTGGTCGGTGCGCAACTCAAACTCATCGTGCGTTGCGACCATGCCGCACAGATGCGTAACCAGAACTCGCGCGTCGGGCTTAGGTCCTTCCGTAGGGGTGGCATCCACCAGTTTCGCTGCAACGTCGATCGCCGTGTTGATTTGCGTTCCGTACTCGATCAGCCTCCGCAGAATGCAGATGAAATAGGTCTCGCGTAAGCTGAAATAGAGATTGCGCCCGCGCTTCTCGCCGCGAAAGCGTGCGTATGGATTCTTGGCGATCCAGCTCCGGATCGTGTCCAGCTCAGCACCAGAGAGAGAGGCGACCGTCGATAGGGGCACCTCCCGATATTGAAGTTCTGTCATTTGTTCGAGTTCCGTTTGAAAATTGGCCAAAAAAGAAAGGCGTCGCCCATGTCGGACGACGCCCAGCTCCGCCTAAACCCGACCGGCTAAAGACCGGCGCGGATACCTGATTGGAAGGTGAGCGACCACGCGCGGCCCCCCACCTGCAGGCCGGTGACGCAGCCTGCAAACTAAATAGGGCCGCATCTCTGCGGCCCTGTCTCTTAAACCGTTTGGCGTCCTGAAATGGGGTACCTCAGGCGGCTCTATTCACCCGCCAGTATCTGTCTACGATTTCGAAGCCGTCGAATATGCGTGCGCGGGCTTCACCTTTCGCGCCCTTAGTGCCTGCACCCAACCTAAGGCCAATATCGTAAAGTGTTAGGCCGTCGATAACTGCAAGCTCGAACGCGTCAATGATCTTCGGGACGTAGGCCAGCTTCGCCCGCAGGTATGCGAGTTCTCGCCTCGCATCGATTGCCGCCAGGATAGGCCAATCTCCGCTCCACGCTTTCACAACAGGCTTCGCATTACGACGCGGAGCCGTGGTCTGGTTTGATTTCCTGCCAATGATCCTCTTTGGCCCCTTGTCTCTACCCTCTTCGTCGGTGTCGTGGACGACGTACAAATCGTCTGGTGCGGTTCCTTTGAGTTCGGGCATGTGCGCCAAGCCGTAGATATCGCGGTAGTGTTCCGCCAACTCAAGGCAATGGGTATTGCCTTCCGTTCTGAGGAGTTTCGCAAGCGGCCATGCTTCGTTGTCGTTTGCTGCTTGGCCACTGAATTTGTTGGATGTGATGCGGGCGGCTTGAGCACTTATGCGCCACTCTACCGTAGGGCCGTCAGTTGGGACGGTTATCGTCCGACCGCGAATTTTGCTCTGCTTAGGTGGTTGCCAATCGTTGGCGGGTTCAATGAGTCGTTCGATTACATAGCGCCGGTCGAAAACCGCCACTTCTTCTTGCTTCACCAAGTCGTCACCCCCTGGTTTGCGTGCATCTATATGGTTGCTTCGCAGCGCCAGCCGTCACGCCATGGCCTGCAGAAAAGTATATAAGTTTTTCGTGCGGAAAATGGTAGGTTTTCTACCTAATCGAAGTCGTCAAGGTTGCGGACCGATGCTAAAACACTGCGTTACAGATGACCTGGAGTACGCCCATTGGCTATGTTGATCGAAACCTGTCCGCGCTGCTCTACAGTAAACTGTACATTTGACATATTTGCGAAAAATGTCCTTGATACAACAGGCGGCTGGAGAGCACGTTATGAGATTTTTTGCAGATGTAGAAAATGCGGTAAATCAACTATATTTCTGGCCTCAAATCGCGATTTTCACACTTCTGAATATTATTTAGAGGGATCAAATCTTGAGGATGGCGATGGATATATAAATAATGATTTTGATATTGAGGGATATGTAAATATAAAAGACTTTTCTAATTCGGGACTTCCCGATTACATGCCTGTCAATATTGAAACTATTTTTAAAGAGGCTTTGGTATGCATTTCAGCCGAATGTTGGAATGCAGCTGGCGCAATGTTTAGGCTATGCATCGACATTGCCTCGAAGAGTAAACTCCCTTCAGAGGATACCGAGCCGAACGCCAAAATCAGGCGCTCACTCGGTTTGCGATTGGATTGGATGTTTAAGAATGGACACATCCCAATCGAGTTGGCGGAGCTAGCAGACTGTATTAAGGAAGACGGGAACGATGGCGCTCACGCCGGATCGCTGACGAGAACCGATGCACTCGATTTGCGGGACTTTGCGACCGAACTTTTCGAGCGACTTTACACATTCCCAAAGCGTCTGGAGTTAGCTGCGGAACGCCGCGCGTCTAGAAGACAAGGCAAGGAAGGCGGATAGATTTGTACCGTCTTGGCCTGCCGGTAAGTCTCAGCGTTTCCGAAGCCAGCTTTTTCAGCGACTACATGCGCAGTTTCCTGTTTGTGCCTACCAGTAAATTCCCCAAAATTTTGGGGAATTTCCGTAGTTGGCCTTCCGCGTCTTTCGCCAATCTCCCCGCGCAGCGCCTCCGCAATCGCAACACGCTCTGAGGGGGTTGGGTCATATTTTGAATTGCGGAAATGCGCGCTTTTTGGCCAACCGGTAGGCGGAAAGCAACGGGGATGAACGAGATAACCGCCCATCCCCCTGTGCCTAACTAGCCTGCCGCTTTTGCTCCTGACTTTGTGGTCTGTTATCATTCGCAGCCACGAACACTGGCCGCTTCCGCCCTGTCAGTTGCTCGAATTCAGCCCATGTCAGACGACGGCCTCGAAGGGGCTTAGTGCTGTCCAGCATTGGGTTCCTCCTTGTTGGCATAGGCGATTACGTCTGCATAAAGTTCGTCGCCGTCATCCATGATGACGATGAAGCGTGCGCCGATGCCGTGCATCTCGACGCCAACAATAGAGATTGCCTTGCCGGTATCGGGATGAATTGCTGGAATAGGTGTGGGCAGGGATATGGCAGTCATTTGGCTCTTTCTGTTTGCGTAAGTACGAAGGGTAGGAACCCCGCCCCAGCGGGGGTTCGAACTACCCCTTCGAACTACAGGGGGTATAAGGGGGTGTGTGCGAACCCCCAGTGCGAAGGGGTTCGAAGGCGTTCGAAGGGGGTGCGAAGGGCAGTGCGAAGGCTATCATCCAGGCACGATTTCTATGTGTCTGTAGCGCCGGGAAGCAGGACCGGATTCGGCTATTGCTATGCGGCCAGAATCCAAAAGGCGTTGCATCGCGTCCGCGAATTCGCGCTTGCCGATTCCTTTTGCATCAGGGTGCATTGCTATGAGCTTAGGCGCGTACGTGGCGGATGGTGACGGACTTAGCCGCTGCCCTTGGCTTAGCAGCTTTTCAAGAACGTCCATGAAGACCCGCTCGTGATGCGCGGCGAGTAGCATGCTTGTCGCGGTTGGCTTCCCATCATCCACGACGAATGCGCCAGCGCGCCAGCGAAGCTTGAATTCGTCGCTAGCCTTTCCGTAGTTACTCTTCATCGTTTTCAGGATGCGCCCGTCATCATCATCTGCGGGCCGTGTCATGTAGAGTCTGCTGCGGACGCTATTGTTCCAGGCTGTGGAACCTGAATTACCGCTGCCACTATCGATGCCTTTGACGGACGGATGCGCGAGAAGCAGGACGGCGCAATCGCACTGAAGAGCGAGGTGCCGCAACATGGCAATGAATTGCCTAACCTGCGCTCGCTTGATTTCATCGCCGCCGAACAGGTCGGCTGCGGTGTCGAGGACTATCAGCTTCGGTTGCCATTTCGAAGCAAACACGGCAAGCCATTCCAACAGCGGTGTGCTCTTCAAGTTGCCCTTAGAGTCCGGCACGCAAAGCAGCGCGTCCGCATCGGCCAGAGACTTGACGCGCATCTTGCCTAGATGGCTCAGGTCTCTGCCATGTGCGGCGGTGACATCAACTAGGCGGCGGTGGAATTCGTCAGCATCATCTTCCGCGCCCAAGTAGAGCGTTCGACCTGCGGCAGGCGTAAGTCCGCAAGTCTGGACTCCCATTGCGCCCGCAGCGGCGATCTGGAGGGCGAGAAGCGATTTACCTACACCGCCGTCGCCAGTGAGGATAGTAACAGTGCGGGAGGGGATGAGGCCCTCAACATACCATTCCCTCTCCGGTACCGGCTTGCCGCGCCAGCTTGCCGGATTGATGGCATCTTCATCGCTAATGTTGTCATTGGCGGGCCGTAGTGTGGATGGCCTCACCAAGCTGCGCTGTTGATCGCCTTCGCGCTGGTACTGCACCCATGTATCACCAAATGGCCCGGACACGCGCTCAATGGTTACGTCGCCGAAGTCTTCGTGCCACGCGGTGTCGCCAGGGGTGAATTTAATTGCCGAATTTAACATGGGCGGTCGCGCTGCCTCCGTTGAGTGCCTTCGAAGCAAGGGCCGAAATCTTTTCGGAAAGCTCCGGTGAAAATGTCATCGCGCGTACTCCCCGCCCTGATGGCGGGAAGCTGAGGTACTTTCCGTCGGGTTTCTGCTGTAGCTTGCAACCAAAGACACGAATATCTTCGGAAAGCTCGATGTCGAAAAATGCCCTATTGCGAAGGCCGCTCGGTGTAACGCCATGGGTTGGCTCTATTTTGAGAATGCGCATGATTCCTCTCTCCCGCGCGCCAATGGCGGCAGGTTGTTTGATGTTGATGATGTGGGGAAGGTGAGCTTAGGCGCTTTCTAGCGCAGCAAAATGCCGTTCAAGCGTAGAGCGCCGTGCGGATAGCGTGCCGCCAAGTTTAAACACTGGCAGCGATTCCGAGTAAATCAGACGGTAGATTTGCTTGGTCGATAGGCCGAGATACTCCGCAATTGCCTTTGCGCCAAACAGGATATCGCCGGGTTGATTGTCGTTGTCGTGATGCATAATTCCTCCTATATGTAGTGCCGCATTTGTGCTAGCGAACTACATTTAGAGAAAATGCCGAATTTATCCAAGATGTCTCGAAATTGGCTGTGTGGGCCTAGCCCGTGCAATGTGGGGGTATGAGCGACTGTGCACTCGGTCAAGTGATTTTTGGTTGCCATGGCTGGTTCTCACGGATCATTGCGTTGAGGATAGTC